>Ga0315284_10000447_pt1 | contig 56278 bp, 42 predicted proteins | sample YL17G09_16_MG_FD_203696 | JGI IMG/M metagenome (GOLD analysis project Ga0315284, IMG submission 203696) | Sediment microbial communities from Yellowstone Lake, YNP, Wyoming, USA - YL17G09_16 | ecosystem: Environmental > Aquatic > Freshwater > Lake > Sediment | place: USA: Wyoming | collected...
AGGCTCAGGGAAGCCGCGCGAGGTCGGGGCCCGCCGCGACCCCTTCCACCGCCGCCACGACCAGCTCGGCCGCGCGCCCTCCGTGCGGCGTGAGCGTGATGCGGCGCCATCGGTCGTCGTCGTAGGGGGCGGCAGCGTCGGCGGGCGGCGGCGGCGGCAGGCCGGCTGCGGACGCGGCGGCGGTCGCCTCGGCTGGCGCGAGCGGCTCGATCGCCACCTCCAGCCGCCCCGCGGGCGCTTTCGCGCCCAGGCGGTCGGCCCACTCGATGAGACACACGCCGTCGTCCAGGGCGGCGGCGAGGCCGACGCGGTCGGCGTCCAGGGCGGAGAGGGAAGGGGGGGGGCCGGCGGCGGCCGTGGAAGCGCTTCCGCCGCGCGCGGCGTCGCTCACGCGGGCGCCGCCGCCGCCACCCAGGCGGTACAGGTCAAAGTGGTGGACGGTGGGGCCTGGGAGAGAGGGTGGGGAGGAGGCTGTGGGCAAGGAGCGAGGCGCGCGGTCACGCCCACGCCCCACCCCGGCCCCTCCCCTCACCATCCACGTCGTCGTACACGTTGTGCAGCAGGTACGTTGGGGACGGCACGGCCAGGTCGGGGTCGCTCGCCGCGGCGCGCACAAAGGCGCGGCTGCGGAAAAGGGAGAGGGGGAGGGGCGTGTCGACCGCGCGCCCGACGCTGACCACCCACCACCACTCTCCCTCTCCATATGTCGCACCTGAACGAGCTCTTGCCGGCGCCGACGTCGCCAAAGAGGCAGAGTGCGTCCCCGGCAACTGCGCGCGCGGCGAGCACGGCGGCGAGGGACGCGGTTCCGGCCTCGTTGGTGGCCAAGAACGAAGCCGATGCGTATGTCAGGCCCGTTGCTGACCCCGCCAGTGCGCGGCGAGGCGCAGGCCCCCGCGCGGCCGCGAGCGAGGTCGCGGCCGCGGCACAGGGGAGCGCGCGCGCGGCCGCCCGCATTGGTGGGGGGTGGCTATTCAGTCCCACGATAAATCGCGGCGCGCCAGGGTGTCGGCGAGCGGTAGCTCGAGCGCCGGGGAGTGAGACAATGCGGCCAGCGCCCGCCACACCACGCATCGCCGCCCGCCCTTCACCAGGGCGCTCCACGCCCCGCCTTCATGGCGTCCGCCGCCGGCAGCGACGCGTCGCGTGGGTCGGTCGGCGCGCTCGCGCGCGACCTGCCGGCGTACGCGCGGGCACCGCCCGTCGAGGCGGTCGTGTTTGCGTGGGGTGAGATCACGATGGCGTGGGCGGCGTGCAGCGGGGGCGGGGTGGCGGGATCGGTCGCGGGCAGGGCCGCGCGCGACGGCGCCGACCCCTGCCTCCCCTGTTTCGCCAGGCGCCGCCGAGGACGGCCAGTTGGTGAGCGTATTAGCGGGCAGGCGGATGCGTCGGATGCGTGGCGCGCCGCGCAAAGCCGAACCTCAAGCGCCCCCCCCCTTTCTTCTCCTCTTAGGGCATCGAAGCCGACCGGGACTCGATCCTGGCCCCCAAAGTGGTGGAAGCGCTGCTCGGCACCCGCCTGCGCGGGCGCGAGTTTACGCGCGCGCCGCTGGTGCGAGAGGGGTGTGGGCGAAAAAAAAAAGGTCGAGTGTCGAGCGCGCGACGGCGCGCGCCCCCACCCCCCTCCTCCTCCTGTCTCCAGGTCGCCGGCTCCCGCAACACGGTCGCCGTCGACGCCGAGGGCGGCCTGCTCGCCTGGGGCTGGAACGAGCGCGGCACGCTGGGCGGCGGCGAGCGCGCGCCCGCGCGCAAACCGCGCCGGCTCGACCTGCCCGCGGCCGCGCCCATCGTGCAGGCCGCCCTCGGCGGCTGGCACTGCCTGGCGCTGGATGAGAATGGAAAAGCATGGGCCTGGGGCGGCAACGAATACGGCCAGTGCGGGCGGCCGGCGAGAGTCGCGACCGACGGCGACGACGACGAGGCCGCCGCGCGCCTCGAGGCCGCCCCAGCCCCCTGCGTCCCCCACCTCACCCTGGCCCAAGTCGCCGCCGGCGGCATGCACTCGGTCGGCGTCACCACGGACGGCGCCTGCTGGACGTGGGGCGAGCGGTGGGGCGACTTTTCCGTGCGCGTCGACCGCGCGCCTCGCCCGCTCCCCCTCCCCCGCCCCGTCGCCAAAGTCGTGTGCGGCGCATTCCACACGCTTGCGCTGCTGGACGACGGGGGGGTGCTCGCGTGGGGGATCAACGACTTTGGCCAGCTGGGCGACGGGTCGACCACGCCGTCGACAGCCCCTCTCCCCGTGACCGGACTCCCGTCCTCGGGCGCCGCCGACATCGCGGCTGGCGGCTGGCATTCCATGGCGCTCACCCCCGACGGCGGCGTCTATGTCTGGGGGCGCGGGGAGTACGGCCGGCTCGGCCTGGGCGACCGCGGCGGCGCGTCGCGCCTGGCGGCAACCCGGGTCACCGCCCTGGACGGCGTGCGCGTCGTGCAAGCGTCCGCGGGCGGCACCCACACCGCGGTCGTGGACGACGCGGGGGGGCTGCACGCGTGGGGGCGGGGCGGGTTTGGGCGGCTCGGCGTCGGGGACGAGCGCGAGCGCTGCGCGCCGGCGCGCGTCCCGCTGCCGGGCGGCGCCGACCGGTGGCGCGTCGTGTCCGTCACGTGCGGCGGGCGGCACACGGTGGCGCTGGCGCTGCCGGTGGGCGACGGGCGCGGGGCGGCGGCGGCCGCCGCGGCCGCCGCGGCCGCGGCCGCCGCGCGCCCGCCCACCCCCGCCTCGGCCGCCGCCCCCACCCCTCCTGCCACCATCCCCGTGCGCCGGGGGTCGATGAGATCGATCGCCAGATCGGAGATGTCGTCCGCCGCGGGCGATGGAGGGCTTGGGGGCGCGGAAGGCGGCGGCGGCGACGGCGGGCCGCCGCTCGACGACGACGACGACGACGACGGCGCCGCCGCCGCCGGGTCGATGCGCGGTGGCGCGGCCGGCCTGGCCTCGGCCCTCATGCGGGCCGCGCTCGACTCGGCCGAGCTCGCCGACGCGACGGCGCCGCGCGGCGGGTCGTCGCCCGGGTCGGCCGGCGGCCGGTCGCCGTCGCCGCCGCCGGTGCAGGCGAGGGCGGCGGCGGCGGCGGCGCACAGAGTGGTGGGGGGCGGGGCGGGCGCGACGCCGTCGCCGCTGGGGCGGGAGAGCGGCGACGGTGGCGGTGGCGGCGAGGCGCGCGGCGGCCGACGCGGCCGCGGCAGCCGCCGGTGAGACGCGCTGCGCCTGCCGTCACAAGGAACCCGCGGCTGGCCGCGGTGCAAACCCAGTGCGCACCCACCGACCGCCCGCGCGAGCGCTCACGCGCCGCCCCCTCCGGCGCCGCCCCCGCTGGCGCCGCCCGCGCCCCCCGCCCCCCGCCGCAGCTTCGACAGCAGCCCCCCACCACCCCCCGCGCGCGCCCCGGGCGCGTCCGCCGCGCGCGCCGCGAGGTAGAGCGCCTCGACCGACGCCTTGAGCTCGCCGAAGCCGGGCCGCGCGGCGGGGTCGCGGTCCCAGCAAGCGCGCATCACGGCCGCCAGGCCCGGCGGGCACGCCGGCGGGATGGGCGGGCGCAGCCCTTTTTGGACGACGCCGACAGCGGCCTGCAGGGGCGTCATGGTGTCGTACGGGACGCGGCCGGTGAGGAGTTCCCAGAGGAGGACGCCGTACGAATACACGTCGGCCTTTTCGGTGTAGGGCGTGTGCTCGATGACTTCGGGCGCCATCCACCGGTACGTCCCCGTCTCGGCCGTCATGACGCCGCCGCCGTCCAGCAGGCGGGCGACGCCAAAGTCGGCAATCTTGACGCACCCGGAGTCGTCGAGGAGCAGGTTCGCCGCTTTCAGGTCCCTGTGCACGACGCGCCGCCGGTGCAAATAGTCCATGCCGCGCGCCACCTCGGCCGCCATCTTCAGCAGGGCGGGCAGGCGCGGCGGGCCGTGGCGGCGGACCCAGTCAAACACGGAGCCCCCCGGCATGTACTCAAACACGATGCACAGGTTGGGGGAATGGGTGCATGCCCCGATGAACTGCACCACGTTGCGATGCCGGACCTGTGGAGAGAGGGGAGGGAGGAATGGGGAGGGAGGTGTCGGCGCGCATCGCCGCTTCCTCCCAACCCTTCAACCACCCGCCACCCTCTCCCCTCCTCTCCAACTCTCTCCCACCTTGCGCATGATGTTCACTTCCTGCAGAAACTCGGCGAGCTGGGCCGAGTCGGACGCCACGTTGCGCAGAATCTTGACCGCGACCTCCGCGCCGCAATACACGCCCCGGTACAGGTCCCCAAACGCGCCGCTCGCCACGCGCTCGTGGCAGACGACATCGTCCGCGCCCAGCTCAAAATCGTCGGGCAGGGGCGGGGCCGCGGGGAGGCCGGCCGCGCGCGCGGCGGGGCGGCGCGAGCCGGCGGGCGACGCGTTGCTGGACGGTGCGCGCGGGGGGGAGGCAGCGCCCGGGGGCGGGAGTTGTTGGAGGCGGTCCGACAGGACGTCCTCCAGGTCGTCCGCGCCGCGCGGGCGGCCAGCGTCGGAACCAGAGCCGGGCGGGTCGGACGCCGCGCCCCAACCATTCACCACAAACACGTCGAGCGAGAACCCGTCCTGCGTGTTGAACGCGTGCGCTTCGCAGATGTTGAGGCCGAGGTCGCCCAAGGCTTCCGAGAGGCGGGAGAGCAGTTTGGGCTGGTCGACCGACGCGACGGTCACCTCGTAGAAGGTCGCCTCGGCGGGGGAGGGCTCCACGTCGCCGGCGTCCAGGTGCAGAGACTGGAAGGGGAGATGGAGGGAGGGAGGGGGTGCGGCGTCAGCACCGCCCACGCCGAACGAGACGAGCGCCCTCCCGTCCCCTCCCCGCGCCCTCCCGTCCCCTCCCTCGCCCTGTCCCCCACCTGGAGGTTTGGCGACGAGCCAAACGCGGGACGCGGAAGCCCACGCCTTCCGCGCCCCCCACCGGCAGCAGCAGCCTCGGACAGCAGCGACTCAGACGCGGAGAACGACGGCGCGCGCGCCATGCCGCCGACCGACGCCGCCGCGGTCGCGCCCACGTCGACGGGCCGCACCTGGAACGACACCGCGCTCGGGTCGGACCGCGCCGAGTCGAGCAGGCGCTTGTGGTTGAGGACGTCGAGGGAGGCGAGGTTGACGTCGAGCGCGTAGCTGGGGGATGGAGAGGGTGGGGCGTGAGGGGGGGGGGGCAAGCCTTTCCACCGCCCGCCCGTCGCGCTCGCTGGCCAGAGGTGCGACATGGCGGCTCAGAGGGCGGCGAGGTGCCCGGGCGCGTGGCCGCCGCGCGCGGGCCGCCATCGGCGTCGCCAGCGCCGCCCTCGCGCGCGGCGCGCGCGCGGGCGGCGCGCGCGGCCGCTCGCCACGCCACGGTGACGCCCAACGGCACAAAGCGCCCCCGCGACGGGCGCGGGGCGGGTGGACGCTGCCTGCCCCACGGCGGCGCGCTGACACGTGGCGGCCGCGCCCCTCCCTCTGCTCACCGGCTCGGCAGCAGCCGAAAGTGGTCCCGGATGGCGTCCGCCACGCCGGGCGCGTCCACGTCCAGGCCGCCGCGCGCGCGCAGCGACGCGAGAAATGCGTCAGCTATTTCGGCTTTCGATTGACGGCGCGCACGCCCATGCGGCACGGCCAAAGCGGGGCCGGAGGGCGAGCCGACGGCCAGCATGGGGGGGGAAGGCGGTTCAGGCCATGGTTGGGCGGGAAGCGGGGCGCGCTGGTGTGCCGGGCGGCGACGGCGCGCACCGCGGGCAGCCTGGCCGGCCGCCGGCCGCGAGCCCGACCCCGCCTGAATGCCGGGGGCGCGATTGATGCATGGCAACGGGTCGATCTCTGGCGCCAGGGGCGCCAGAGACGGCGGCGAGCGTTTCCCGCGGCGAGCGTCGAAGAATCACACGCGCTCGCCTCAAACCAGGCCAACGCACGCCCCGCGCACCCCCATGTATCACACCTCCCCTCACTCGCCAAACCGCGCCCGCGCCAGCGGCGGCGGCAGCGACGCCGCGACGTCGCACCACGGGCGCTCGACAAGCAGGGCGGCGCCCGCCGACACGTAGGCCGCGTGCAGACAAGCGTGCTCCAGGGGCAGCGGCCGCGGATTCGCGCCCGCCGGCGCGGGCGGCGCGGGCGCGCGCGTGCGGCGGCGCTTGGTGGGCGGCGGCGCGGGGGTTGGCGGGGCGCCGAGGTCGGCGGCGCACAAAGCGGCGGGCGTCGAGACCAGGACGCGGCGCGAGCCCGGGGCCGGGCACGGCGAGAGCCCCACCGCGGCGCCGGGCAGGGGCGCGAGGCGCGGCGGCGGCGCGCCGGCCGCGCGCGCGCCGGCCCAAGCGGCCGGCGAGCGCGCGGCGACGTCGAACGCGGACAGGCCGCCGCCCGCGGTGAGCAGCAGGAGGCGGCTGTCGGCGTCAAACGCGGCGGCGGCCAGGGGGCCGCCGGCGGGCGGGAGCGGGGGGGCCCAGGCAAAGGAGAGGGATTCGAGGTCAAAGACCGACGCCCCGGCGGGGCCATGCACGGCCGCCCAGCGCCCGTCGGGCGACGCGACAACGCCGGACGGGGCGTAGGTGGGAGTGGACGGGGCGGCGTCGGCGTCGGCGTCGGCCGCCGGCGGCGCCGGCGGCGCCAACCGCGCGGCGAGCGACGGCGGCGCGCCAGGCCCCAAATCGACCACCGCCAGGCCGCCGTCCGCAGCAGCGACCAGCAGCCGGTGCGGCCCCGCAAAGGCGAGCGCGGCGGCGGGCGGGACGGACGCCGGGAGCGGCGTGCGCGCGACGGGCGCACGCGCCCCGCTCTCCGCCTCGCCGCCCGCCCCCTCGCACGCGCCCACGTCGACCGCAAACAGGGTCGTCCGCTCCGGGCTGGCGAGAGCGATCCAAGCACCACCGGGCGCGAGCGCGGCGGCGCCGGCGTGACGGGCGCCGGCCAGGGCCACGCGCGCGAGCGCGCGCGGCTTGGCCGCGACGTCGACCGGCGCCCCCTCCGCCCACCCCCACCCCGACGCGCGCGCCCCCGCGTCGCCCCGGGGCGTGGGCACGCCCAGGGCGTAGAGGTCGGCGGTGCGGCGCTGGACGGAGAGGAGGAGGGGGGGGGAGCGCGGCTCGCGCGCGGGGGCGGCGGCGAGCAGCGGCGCCTGCGGCGCGCGGCACGCGCGCGCCGGGTGCGCGCCGCCAAAGGTGGCGACGCCGTGCACCACGACATGCGCGTCGCCGCCGCCGCTGGCCAGCAGGCCGGCGCCGGGCAGCGCCGCGAGGCAGCGCGCGTCGTGGCCGCCGTGCGGCGCGCGCGTCGGGCCGGCCGCCCACCCGCCGCCGCGCGTTGAAGAGCCGCCGCCCTGGAAGCAGGCGACGCGGCCGTCGGCGCCCGCGGAGAAGAGTTGGGGGCGGCCGCCGGGGGCGGCGCAAGGGGCGAGGGAGAGCACGTCGGCGGCGTGCGCGCCGGCAAACGTGGCGACCGCCGTCCCATGCTCCGCGTCCCACAGGCGCACGGCCCCCGCGCCGTCGCCGGACGCGATGGTGCCGTCGGGCAGGACGGCGACCGCCCAGATGGGCGGCGCGGCGGTCGCGCCGCCCTTGCCGGGGCCGGCGCCCGCGCCGGCGCCCGCGCGGAACAGTTCCCGGCCCCGGTCGGCGTCCCACGCGCGCAGGGTGCCGTCCGCGTGGCCGGTGACCAGGCCGCGGCCGGACGGGTGCCAGGCGACGGAGATGGCGCGGGAAGGCGCGCGCGGGAGCGCGCGCGCGAGCGCGAGCGCGCCGTCGCCCCCGAGAGAAAACACGCGCGCCGCGCCGTCGTCGCACGCGGCCGCCACGCATTCGCCCGACGGATGCAGGGCCAGGGACCACACGGCGCCGCCGCCAGAGGGCGTGGTGGAGGACGGGGCGCGGGTCGCGAGGTTCCACACGGTGAGCGCCGAGTCGAGGCCGCCGCTCACCAGCGCCGCGGGGCCGCCGCCGGGGGGCGCCACCCAGGCGAGCGAGGTCAGGCACGCGCCGTCGGCGCCGGGCACGCGCTGGGGAAGAGGGGGAGGTGGTGGGGCGTCGGTGGCGGGCGCGGCTGGCGCGGCTAGCCGAACGCGCCGTTTTTTCCTCCCCGCCCGTCTCGGCTCAGACAAGGCTGAATTTATAGTAGTCGCGTCGGCAGGGCGCAGAATCGCGCCGAATCCGCATTTGATGGTACGGTACTGGGGTCATCAGCGCCGGAGAGGAGCGGGGAGGCGGCCGCCGGCCGCGCCGGCGGCGGCGGCGGCGGCCCAATGCGGCGGCGCGGGCCGCGCTGCCGGCGCGTCCTTCCCCCCCCTCCCCACCACTCACCACCAAGCACGCCCACGAGTCGACGTCCCACAGCTCGAGCGCGCCGTCGTCGCGCGCGGCGGCGAGCAGGCCTGCGTCGGCGGTCGGCGCGAGCGCGACGACGGGCGACGGCGCCCAGTCGACGAAGCGGGCGCGGTGTAGTGCGACGAGGCCGCCATCGTCGTCGGTGGCCGCGGCGCGCGGCCGCGCGGGCGCCATGGTGGTGGGAAGGGAGTGTGGCAACGCCGCCCGTCATCGCGTCTTCACTCTCCGGCGCCTCCCTCCACGCCCCTTCCCCTACCATGCTGCAATCCGGCCTGTCCACCCTGCTCCGCGCGGGCGCCCGCACCTTTGCGTCGGCCGCCGCGGCGGGCGGCCACCCCCCGCGCAAGGTCGCAGTCCTGGGCGCGGCGGGCGGCATCGGCCAGCCCCTGGGGTTGTTGATGAAGGTAGATGGAGACGGTTGAAGGAGTGGGGGCGTGCGCGCGTGGCTGGCGGAGGGCGGACAGCGCGCGCCATCGAGGTCGCCGATCGGCCGCCGCCGCGAAGAACCTCCACGCGCGCGCCAACTCCCCCCTCCCCACCCTTTCAGATCAACCCCTACGTCTCCGAGCTGTCCTTGTACGACATCGCAGGCACGCCCGGCGTCGCAGCCGACCTCTCCCACATCAACACCAAGGCCAAGGTGACCGGCTACGCGGGCCCCGACGAGCTGCACGCCGCGCTCAAGGGGTGCGACCTCGTCATCATCCCGGCGGGCGTGCCGAGGAAGCCGGGCATGACGCGGGACGACTTGTTCAAGATCAACGCGGGCATCGTGCGCGACCTGGTGGCGGCGTGCGCCGAGGCGTGCCCCGGCGCCCTGCTCAACGTCATCAGCAACCCGGTCAACTCCACGGTGCCCATCGCGGCCGAGGTGCTCAAACAAAAGGGCGTGTACGACCCGCGCAAACTGTTTGGCGTGACCACGCTCGACGTCGTGCGCGCGCGCACGTTCTACGCGGGCGCCGTCGGCGCCGACGTCAAATCGGTCGAAGTCCCGGTCGTGGGCGGCCACGCGGGCGTCACGATCCTCCCCCTCTTCTCGCAGGCCAACCCCGGCAAAGACCTGGGCGACCGCTTGGACGCCCTCACCAAGCGCACCCAGGACGGCGGCACCGAAGTCGTGACCGCCAAGGCGGGCAAGGGGTCGGCGACGCTGTCCATGGCGTACGCGGGCGCGCTCTTTGCCGACGCGTGCCTGCGCGGGCTCAACGGCGAGCCGGGCGTCGTCGAGTGCACGTACGTCGAGTCGACCGTGACGGCGGCGCCGTTCTTCGCGTCCAAGGTGCGCCTGGGGCCGGGCGGCGTGGACGAAGTGCTCGGCCTCGGGGCGCTCACGCCGTACGAGCAGGCGGGCCTCGACGCGCTGCTGCCCGAGTTGCACGAGTCGATTCAAAAGGGCGTCGACTTTGTCAAGCAGGGGTAGGGAGGAGGGTGGGGGGTGGGAGAGCACTGGGAGCAAGACAGGAAGGGGGCGGGCGCCGGCCTCTCGCCGCGACCCCTCCGGTGCAAAAAGAATAACAACGCGCCACGAGCCCGTTTCACGCCGCGCTCTCCCCATCACTGCTGCCGCCCTCTTTCGAGGAAATCAGCGCCACGCCGGCGAGTGTGACCGCCGCCCCTGCCGCCTGCAGCGGCGTCAGCGTCTCCCCGAGCGCCACGTACCCCGTCGCCGCCGCAAACGCGGGCGTGAGAAACGTCAAAGATGAGAGCGCGGTCAGCGAGCCGCGGGACGCGTTGAAGAAGAAGACGCCGTACGCGGCGGCCGAGCCGAGGAGGGAAACGTACGCGAGGAGGCCCACGTCGCCCGCTGTCAGCTCCGGCAGCCTGGTGGCGAGCTCGCTTCCTTCCCGGGACGCCGTCAGCACCGCCAGCGGCACGCCGCCGATGATCATGTGCCACCCCGTCGCCTGCACCGGGTCGACGCCGCGCGCGCACACCCACGGGACGAGCACGGTGCCGACCGCCATGGCCTGCGCGGCGAGCAGCATCCACCACGCGCCAGAGTCCCATAAAGAGGACGGCGCGGCGGCGGCGGCGGCGGCGGCGGCGGCGGCGGCGGCGAGCGCAGCGGGGTCGACGCCGAGCGCGGGCGCGAGCGCGGGGATCGCGCCCGCGATCGCTTCCGGCGGCGCCTCCAGCAGCGCCAACCCCGCCACGCCCAGGGCCAGGCCCGCGACGCGGGCGGGGGTGAGCGCCTCCCCGTACAGCAGCGCCGACAGCGCGGCGACGGTCAGGGGTTGGGAGTCGATGATGACGGAGCCCAGGCCCGCGCTCGTGCGGCGCAGGCCTTCGGCGAGGCAGCCCTGGAAGGCGGCGCCGTCGACGGCGGCAAAGAGGGCGATCGCGCCCCACGCGGCGGCGGTGCGCGGGAGGGGGCGGCCCGTGGCGGACGCCCACGCGACGAGGGCGGCGCCGGCGGGGAGCAGACGCACGGTGGCCACGAAGAGAGGGGTGGTGTGAGGCTCGATGACCTGAGAAGGGAGAGGGAGGTGCAGGCGAGCGTCGGCGAGACGGCGAGTGTCGGCGCCCGCCTCCCCCCCAACAATCCTGCCACCCCTCCCTGCACCTTCATCGCCGCCATGGAGCTCCCCCAAAAGAAAAAGGGCGAGATGAGGACGAGCGCGGCGCCGAGCGCGGCCAGGCCGGTCGGCGGCGGGTCGGCGAGCGGCGCCGGGTCGACGTCCACCGCGCAGGTCACGTCCTGCCCCGTGCCCACGCACTCGGCGTCGCCAGGAGGGGCGGTGGGCGCGTCCTGGGGCGTCGGCGGCAGCGCGCACGGCGCGGGCGGACGGGGGGCGCGCAGATGTGCGAGGGCGCGGAGACGGGGAGGCCGCGCGCCCCTGTGGATGGCGACGGCACGCATGGCTCGCATCGCACGCGGACGCGCGGGCGCGGGCGGTGTGAGAGCGGGACGGCGCCCCAATCGACGCGGCGCTCTCGCCACTCCCGCCCCCCTTTCGCGCCCGCCGCGATGGCGGGCGCCACCGGCGACGCCGCTGCCGGCCCACCGCCGCCACCCGACGAGCGCCGCGCGGTGCCCGCCACGTACGGCGCCTTCCTCGGCCACAAGAGCGGCATGGATGGGTCGGATCCCGACCACGTGCGCCGCGTCGTGTACGAGACGAGCGTTGGTGAGAGAGAGAGAGGGGGTGGGTGTGGGGCGGGAAGGTGTTTTTTCGCCTGCCGACCTTCCTCTTTTCTCCTCTCCTCTCCAGGCTCGGCCCACTTTGAGAACGAGCGCCGCCGCGAAAAGGAGCTGGAAGCCCGCCTGGCCGCCCTCAAGCTGAAAGCGGCGTCCTTGCCGCCCGCTGCGGTCGCCGCCGCGCAGAGGGCCGCGGATTCGCGCTCGGCCACCCTCCTCGCGTCGCGCGACACCGGGCGCGCGTGCGTCGTCGCCGACATGGACCAGTTTTTTCTGGCGTGCCACGCGCTGGCCGACCCGTCGCTGCTGACGCGGTGTGTCGCCGTCGGGTCGAAAGACATGATCTCCACTGCCTCCTACGCCGCGCGCGCGCACGGTGTGCGGTCGGCGATGCCGGGCTTCATCGCCATGCGGCTGTGCCCGGGGCTCGAGTTTGTGGCCCCCGATTTCGAGCTGTACAAGGCGGAAGCCGTGAAAGTGCGCGCGGTCTTTGCGCGGTTCGACCCCGACTTTCACCCGATGGGCCTCGACGAAGCCGCCCTGGACCTCACCGTCTATTGCGCCGCGTCGTCCCTGACCCCCGCCACCGCCGCAGAAGCGTTGCGCGCCGCGGTGCGGGCCGAGACGGGGCTCGCCGTCTCGTGCGGCGTCGCGCCAAACCGGCTCCTCGCCAAGGTCGCGTCCGACACCGCCAAGCCGGACGGCGTCTTTGTCGTGCCGCGCGATCCCGCCGCTCTGGCGGCTTACGTCGCCGCGCTGCCCACGCGGCGCGTGCCGGGCATCGGGCGCGTGACCGAGGCGACGCTCGCCGCGCTCGGCGTCGCCACGTGCAGCCAGCTGCACGCCGCGCGCGGCGTCGTTGGGTGCCTGTTTGGCAAGGCGACGTCCGACTTTCTGCTGGCCGCCTCGCTCGGCGCGTCGCCCGAGCGCGCCGGCGGCGACGACCGCGGCGGTGGCCGCAAGGGGCTCTCGGCCGAGCGCACCTTTGCCGCGACCGACGACCCGGCCATTCTCGAGGCCAAAATCGCCGAACTCGCCGCAGCCGTCGCGGCCCGTGCGTCAAGCGAGGGCCTGCGCCCGCGCGCGGTCGGGCTGAAGATTAAATTGGCCTCGTTCGAAATCATCTCCCGCCAAGCGTCCCTGCCGCCGGGCCCGCCCGCCGCGGCCGCCGTCGCCGCTGCCGCGGTGCGCCTGTTCCTGGGCGAGCCCCGGGCGCGCGTGCGGCTGCTGGGCGTGCGGTTGTCGGCGTTCGACGGCGACCGCCCGCCCGGCCAGGCGAGCGTGGCCGACCTGCTGGCCCAGGCGGCAGGGGGTACGGCGGCGACGACGACGCCGGCGGGCAGCCCGGCCCGGGGCGAGGAGCGGCCGGCGAGCCCGCCGCGGCCGCCGCCACGCGCGCTGCTGCCGCCGCCTGCCAAGACGTGGGCCTGCCTCGCGTGTACGTACGCGGACACGCCCTCTTTTTCCCTGCGCTGTTCTGTGTGCGACACCGTGCGCGGCGCGCGCGAGCCGGACGCGGTGGCGGCCACGGCGGCCGCCACGAAGCCGCGCGGCAAGCGCCGCGCGCCCGCCGCCACGCTCGCCCGCTTTCTCAAGCCCAAGAACCGTGAGGGGGGTGGTGGATGAGCCTACTCTCCGTGTTTTCCGTTTGTCTGCTTTCTTTCTGCACGCACGGCGCCCCTGTCAAACCAGCCACCCCAAAAAACTCCCCCCCTCACGCGGCCTCCCCCGCCGCCTTCGCTCTCTTGGCCTGGATGTCCTTGACAGCGGCCTTGATCGCGTCCTCGGCGAGCATGGAGCAGTGCAGCTTGACGGGCGGCAGCGAGAGGTGTTTCGCGATTTCCGCGTTTTTGATCGTGCCCACGTCGTCCAGCGACCGCCCCTTGACCCACTCGGTCGCCACCGACGACGACGCGATGGCGGAGCCGCAGCCAAACGTTTTGAAGCAGGAGTCGACGATGTTGCCGTCGGCGTCGACGCGGATCTGCAGCTTCATCACGTCCCCGCACGCGGGCGCGCCCACCAACCCCGTGCCGACGTCGGGGTCGTCCTTGGGGAAGGAGCCCACGTTGCGGGGGCGTTCGTAGTGGTCGACGACCTATGGAGGAGAGGAGAAAGGGAGGGGGGTGTCGGAGGCGCACGCGGCGCGACATCGCCCGGCGCCGCCGGCGCCTGCGCCCCCCGCCAGTGCGTCGAGCGGCCTCCCTGGCCCCGCGCATGGCGACGCGGCGCCCGGGCACGCACGTTTTTGTGGTAGGCGCGCGCCGGCGCGCACGCGCCGCCCGCGGCCGCGGGCGGCGCGGGCGCGCCGCTAGGCGCGGACGTGCGGGCGGCGCGCAGCAGGGCGAGGGCGGAGGCTCGCATGGCGAGGGGGTGGTGGTGTGGCGCGGCGCCAGCGCAGACCCCGATGCTGCGCCGCCCGCCGACGCGCGTCGAGCTCCGCCCCGAGGACAAGGACGAGGTGGGGTGCCAGAGTGTTGTGGTGGCCGCCGCGCGGTCTCCGGGCGCGCGGGCGCTCACCCCGCCCTCCCGCAGCTCGACGCCGTCCGCGCGCGCCGCGCCGCGTCCGTCGCCTCCTCCCAGCACGCCCAGGGGGCTGTTCTCTCCGTGGCGTCCACGCTGGTGGGTGGTGGTGGTGGGTTGGAGGCGAGGGGGTGAGCGCCCGCCCTCCGGCGCCCACCCCCCGCCTCCTCTTCTCTCCTCCAGCCCTCGGACGGCACGCCCCAGCAGCTGGCACCCACCGCCGCGCAGCGCATCGGCCTCAACGGCTGACATGGAGGTATGGGAGGAGGGGGTCGAGAAGGTGTCGGCCCCGGCGCCGCACCCGCCGCCCGACGCCGCCCGCCCCTCGCAGGCGATGCTGCGCGCCGCCAGCCCCCGCGTGGCGACGTGCTTGCGCCATATGGCCCGCAGGCCGCCGCGGCGGGCGGTGGCGGCGGCGGCCGCGGGGCGAGGCGTGGAGGTGACGAGAGACGGGGACGTGGTCGGCGCGCGTCCTCCTTGGTTCCCGCTCACACCACCTCCCCCCCCTCTCTCCTTAGGTCGAAGTTAAGCTGCGCCTGCCCGACGCGGCCGCGCACGCGGCCGTGGCGGCCGCCCTGTCCTCTTCCCGCACCGCGACGCACGCGCAGGAAAACTTTTTCTTCGACGGCCCGTCCCGCGAGCTGTCGGCCGCCCGCGCCGTGCTGCGCGTCCGCTTCTACAACACGGACAAGCGGGCGCTCATCACGCTCAAGGGGCAGCAAGTGCTCGCCGGCGGCGTCGGCCGCGGCTCAGAGCACGAGTGCGACGCGCCCGACCCCGTCGCGGCTCGCGCGTTTTTGACGCACCCGGACAAGCTGCTGGAGGTGGATGGCGACCCGATTCAGCGCGCCAAGGCGCAGTATGGGGTCAAATCTTTGGCCTGCCTCGGCGGCTTTGAAAACCTGCGCTCCGACTACGCCTTCGAGGGCCACACGCTGGAGCTGGACGAAACGCGCTACCCGTGGGGCACGCTCTATGAGATCGAGGTCGAGTCGGCGGAGCCGGAGGCGGTCAAGGCCAAGCTGGAAGGCTTTCTGGCCGAGCGCGGCATCCCCTTCACGCACTCGGCGACGACCAAATTCGCCAACTTCATCAACAAGACCCTGCTGTGAGAGGTAGAGAGAGTGGAGGCGGAGAGGGTTGGCACGGCAGGCAGCGCGTGCAACACCGGCCTCGCTGCGCAGTGCACCACACATCTCTCTCTCTCTCTCCGCCTCTCACTACCCTTCCCCAACCGCCGACCAGGAGCGGAAGACGTGGACGTCGGTCGCGATCGCGCGCACGCCGTCGCTCGCGGCGTCGGCGCGCCCGACGAGCAGGGCGTGCACTTCCAAGCCCAGATCCGTGGTCGCGGCTTCCAGGCGGGCTTTGACCGCCGGCGACGGCGGCGGGAGCTCGCCGTCGGTCACCAGAAGAACGTCCGCGTCGCCCCACCCGCCAGCCTCGATCCGCTCCAGGGCCAGCTCCAGTGGCGCGTCCGCGTCGGTGCCGCCCCCAAAGGAGCAACGGAGGAACGCGAGTAGGTCGGCGAGGCCGTCGGGCGTTGGCGCGAGGGCCAGCTCGCGCACGTCGCCGGGGCCGGAGAACGCGTAGAGCAGGGCGCGGCGCCGGGCGCGGTGCGACGACCGCATGCACTCCAGGGCGACCGCCTGATGGAGGAGGGGAGGTGCGGGGGGGAGGGAGGGGTGGTGGGCGTGCGTGCGGGATGGGCGCGACAATTGTTTCGGGGTGATCAACTCAGGACAGCAAAGCTCGACCCTTCGCTCCCTCTTCCCCCTACTCTATTTCCCTTTTACCTTGGCCACCGTCTCGCGCGCCCCCGACATCGACCCCGACGTGTCCAGGCACAGGATGATCGGCCCCAGCTCGGCCGCGGGCCGCACTTCCGACCGGTGCGTCGCGCGCGTCGACGATTCGTCGACCCACCCGCTGCGCTCGTAGCTGAGCAGGTTCCGCTCGGCGCGGCGCGCCATGTGGAGCATGCGGGCGGGGCGGGAGCCGGCGGTGGGGTCGCCGTCGAGGCGAGCTTTAGGCCAACCCGCCGCGATGAGCGCCGCTTCGGCCGGCAGCATCCTCCCCAAATCGTCGCTCCGCGCCAACCCTGACGTCTCCTCGGGCGAAAGTGGCGACCGCAGCACGCCGGGGCCGCCCCGGCGGGCCTCGACTTGAGCCGGCGCGCGCCTCAGCGGGCCGCGGCCGGCGGCGCGGCCGAGCGAGCGCACGAGGTCGCGGAGTTCCCTGCAACGCTCCAGGACCGTGGTCAGCGCCGCCACCTCCGTCCACCCATCATCACCCCAGGCGGCGTGGGAGCGGTCAAAGCCGGACGGGCCGTCGAGGAGGGAGGAGAGGTCGGACGCGTCAAACGCGCGCTCGGCGGCGGCCAGCCGGCGGGCGACGTCGCGCCAGTCGGTGGTCAGTTTATTGGCGAGGTCGGTGGCGATGGATTCGGCGGCGGCGGCGGCGTCGGCTTGGGCGGCGGCGTCGGCCGATATGGTCGGCGCGCCGGCCGCGCCGGCGTCCACCCGCCGCCCTGTGCCGCCCGCTTGCGCGTCGCCGGGCTCGGAGCCGCCCTCGCCAAATGCTTCTCCAGCTTCATCGCCATCGCCCTCGCGCTCGGCGCCGGCTTGGCCTGCACCACCAGCGCCGGTCGCCGCCGCGTCGGCCGGCGGTGGCTCGTCAGGGTTGCCCTGCGCATCGGTGCCAGCATCTTCATCCTCCCGATCCTCTTGATCGGCCGCCCGTTGCTCGAACTCCCTCACCAGCTCCAGCAGTTGCCTCAACAGCGCGTCGAGCAGCCCGGGGTGCCGAGCGCAGAAGCGCGGCATGTCGAGCGACTCCAGGGCGGTGATGAGCGCTTGCGCCAGCACGGGGTCGGGCCAGGGGGATGAGGTGGCCTCTGGCAACACCCCCCGCCCCAACCTCGCGCGCCACTCACCCAGCGCGACCGCGCGCTCACGCAACGCCCCAGGCCCCGTCGTGCCGGGCAGGTCGGCCAAGGAGGCCATGGTGCGGTCGTCGAGGCGGAGGGAGCGGGCGAATGAAGGGGAGAAGACGCTAAGGGAGCAGCAGGGGAGGGGGTTGGGGCCGCCGACCGCCCTCCGTCCATCGCTGGCTCGCTCGCGCCCCTGTGTCACGCACTCTAGGTCGTCGCCTCCGAGCGCCGACGGCGGCGGCGCGGGCGGCCGCACGGCGCAGCGGCGGATTGGCCGCCGCGCCGCCGCCGCTCGCCCTCCGGCGGGCGGCGGGCGGACGGCTGGGGCGGGCCGCATCGTGTGGGCGGGGGAGTGTGGTGTGTGGGGCTCTGGGGGCGCTGCTAGCTACGTGCGCGTCTCTCGCCGGCCGCGCCCACCTCCTCTCTCCGCACGCCCGGCCGCGCCCACATCCTCGCGTCACACGCCAGCCACGCCCACATTACTGTCTCCACGCCCCGTCACCGCTTGGTCAGCCTTTTGAACCGCAGCACCGCCCACGCGCCTGCCGAGTAAACAGCGGTAAAGCCCAAGAGCGCGGCTACGCACACCCACTTGTTCGTAGCAATGCCGAGATCGTAAAACTCGACCGCGGGCATGCCCACGATTTCGAGCGCCTTGCCGCCCGCGGCCTCATTTGTCTCATTTTGCATCAAGCCAGCCCATCCCCACGCCAGCCAGTTCACATACCGCGTCCAGCGCCAGGCTGCGGGCATATCGGGGAAGCGGATGAGGGCGCCCATCAGGAGAAAGTGGACGACGACAAAAGAGGGCAGCGCCGCGTTGGCGACGTCGAGCGACGGCGACGCCGCGCTGAACAGATACCCCAGGGAGATGGCTGTCGCCGTTGAGAGGGTGAAGACAATGTAGAAATACAGCCAGGAACCGTGCAGGGCAACGCCATAGAAGAGCGCGGCGGTCGTGATGGCGGCCGACGTCGCCGCGATAAAAATTTCCACCGCCAGCTTGTAGCAGATGTACGTTCCTGGCGCGTAGAGTCCATCAGCACGCTCCCTCACGTACACACCGCGCTCCAGGAAGAGCGCAGGGAGGTACACAGCCGCTGTAAAGCCTGTTAAAGTGAGGGCGACCTACCAAGGAAAATAAAGGCGTTGATTGGGTCTGTGCGCGCGCGCGCGGCCGGTGCCGACCGTCATAGCCCTCAGGCACGACGCTCCCCACCGTTCCGTCGTGTCGCGCGGCACCCGCGCCAGTGTCACCTGTAATAGGTAGGGGATGTTGATCGCGTTGCCGACTGTCTCCTTGGCGCCGACCCGGTAGAAAATGAGGATGAGGAGCAGGCTGTTGAACAAGCGGTCGCCGACGCGCGGCCCCATGAACGCTGGGTCGACGACGTCGCGGCGCCCGCGGTGGCGCAAGAGCGTGACAAAGCCGTGCCAGGCCGACGTCGCGGTCGACCGCGTCGCGGCCAACTCCTTGCGCAGCACGGCCGAGTCGGGCGGGCCAGCGGCGATCAGGGCGTCGACCGCGGCGCGCTCAGCCGCCGCTTCGGGCGACGCGGCAAACGCGGCCGCCAGCGCTTCCGACTTGCCTTCGCGGTCGGCGCGCGTCGTGAGCTCGACCAGCCACTCGGCCGCATGGCTCGAGTCAGCGACCGTGTCGCCCGCGGGCACAGCGAGCGGCCGGAAAAAGGCGACCGCGTCGGCGCCCGCGCCGCCGGCGTAAGCGGTGCGGCCTCCCAGGAGCATTGTGAGATCATCAAACATGTCGAAAGCGGCCGCCGATGGCGAATGAATGGTTGCGGCGACAGTGATACCGCTTTTCGCCAAGCCGCGCAAAACAGCGACGAGGCGGGCGCCGGCGTACGAGTCGAGGCCTGACGTCGGCTCGTCCAGGAAGAGGACGCGTGGGTTGGCGACGAGGGCGCACCCGACGTTGACGCGCTTGGCCTGGCCGCCCGACACGCCGCGCGCGAGCGTCGACCCGATGCGCACGTCGGCGCATTTTTCGAGGGCGAGCTGCTGCAGGACGGCGTCGACGCGCTCGTGCGCCGCAGCCGCGGTCGTGCCGCGGGGCAACTTCATGGCCGCCGTGTAGGCCAGCATTTCTTTCACCGTCAGATTGGGCAGCAGCGTGTCAAACTGTTCGACATAGCCGGTGTAGCGCCGCATGAACGCGCTCGTGGCGGTTGCGCCCGAGTACTTGACGACGCCAGAGATCGTGCCGACCGTTTTGCGGCCGGCCAGGATGTCGAGCAGCGTGGTCTTGCCCGACCCCGACGGGCCCAGCAAGGCGGCCAGGCGGCCGGGGAGCAGGCGGCCGGTGACGGTGTGCAGGAGCGTGAGCGGTCCCTGGCGCGTCGGGACGGAATAGGAGAGGTCCTGGGAAGGAAGGCGGGTGTTGGAAGGTGGGTGTTGCCGCGAGAGCTGTGGCCGCGACGCCCGCGACTAACGCCCGCCGCCCGCCCGCCCCGCCTCCCGCCCCCCCAACAGCCCGCATCCGATGCATCCACGTCCCCACCTTCCACGCCACGTTCATGCCGTCGGCCAGCGCAGCCTGCGCCTCCCCGACGCGCCGCACCGACGCGGCACCCGCCTCGGCATCGCCACGTCGCCGGAACGCGGCAGCGGCGGCCGACGCCAGCTCCAAAGAACGGCGACGCGGGGTGGGGTTGTGGGCGGCCTCGGTCGCCATTTGGCGTGGCCGTGAAGAGTGAGTGCATTGCGCCGCCGCCGCCGCGCTGTCGCCCACTCCCTTGGCGCTCCCGCCTTTCTCCCGCCCTCCACCCACACGATGCCGCTGGGCACCAAGCGAGCCGACTATAACGACGCCCGCTACGCGGGCGCCGAGGTGGAGGCCGGCGGCGACGCCGTCGCGGCGCTCGACTTTGCGCTCGGGGCCGGCTTCGACTTTGTGCTGGCCCCGCTGGGGCTGGTGGACGAAAGGAGGACGGCACGCGCCGTGGGGGCCGACGGCACGGCGCCGGCGCCGTGGGCGGGGTCGGACCTCGCGCTGACGGCTGGCCAGTGGAGCAGCCAGGTGAGAAGAGGAAGGAGGGCGCGGTCGGCGGCGCGCGGCGGCTGCAGACACCGACGCACACTCTCACAACAGGTCGTGGGCCGCGTGTCCTCCTGGATCGACCCCGACGCGGCCGACGCGCCGCTCGCCGCCGACTCGGTCGCCGCCCTCGCCCAAGAGCTCGCCTGGGCCGCCCACCTCTCCCTGCAAGCGGTCATTGTGCCGATCCCCCCAAGCGGCTTGGGTCCGCGCACCGCGCGCGCCATTAACCAGGCGGTGCGCGGCCTCGCGTCGACCGCCGTGTGGCTCCGCCTGCCCGCGGAAGGGCCGACGGATTCTTGGGTGGACTGGGCGCGTTTGAGGACGCTCTGTGAGCATGGAGGAGCAAAGTTGGGCGTCATGCTGGAGCTGCCCGAGGCGGCACCGCCCGCCAACTCCCCACCCCTCCTCGACCGCTGGCTCGGCGAATCCTTGAAGGCCGTCGCCCTGCCCGCCGCTGCCTTTGTGCCCAACCGCAAGGGACATCCTGTTCTGCCGGCCTGGCACCAAGCTACGATCGAGGCTGCCCTAAGCGCCTGCGTGCAGGTCGTGCTCGCCGGCGAGCCGACGCTCGCGCCGCCCGCCGACGCCGGCGCCCCCACTCAATCCACCCCCGAGGCCGCCGCCAAAGCGGCGTGGGAGTATCTCGCCTTTCTGTACCGGCGCGCGCCCGAGCCGGGGGCGGACGCGGCGGCCGAGTTGGGCTACCGCGACTACCTCCAAGCGCCGCTCCAACCCCTGCAAGACGACTTGGAATCCGCCACGTACGAGACCTTCGAACGCGACGCCGCCAAGTACGACGGGTACCGGGCCGCGGTCGAGGCGTGCCTGGCGGCGCGCGTCGCGGCGGCGCGCCTTGCAGACCCGTCTGCGCCGCCGCCGACCACGGTCTTGATGGTCGTCGGCGCCGGCCGCGGCCCCCTCGTCCGCGCCTCCCTGGCCGCCGCCGATGCGGCGGGCGCGCCGGTGCGGGTGTACGCGGTGGAGAAGAACCCGAACGCGGTGGTGACGCTCCAGCACGCGGCGGCGGGCGAGCGCGCGTGGCTCGGCCGCGTGACCGTCGTCGCGGCCGACATGCGGGCCTGGACCCCGCCCGAGCTGGCCGATGTCGTCGTGTCGGAACTGCTGGGCTCGTTTGGCGACAACGAGCTGTCGCCAGAGTGCCTCGACGGCGCGGCGCGGCTGTGCAAGGACGGGGCGGTGTCGATCCCCGCGGATTACACCTCGTTCCTGCAGCCGGTTGCCGCCGCCAAGCTGTGGGCTGACGTGAAAGCGCAAGCCAAAGACTTTGACGAGGGTGGCGCGCCGCCGTTGAAAGCCCTGGAGACGCCGTACGTCGTCAAGCTCCATCGCGTGACGCCGCTCGCGCCGACCTCGCCCGTCTTTTCCTTTGCCCACCCGCGCCCCGGCGCGGGCGCGGCCGGCGACGACGCCGCCGCCGCCAACGCGCGCTTCATCACCCTGACCTTTGACCGCGCCAACGAGCCAGCGGCAACCCTGCACGGCTTTGCCGGCTTTTTCGAGACGACCCTTTTCGCCCCCGTCACCCTCTCCACCCACCCCCCCACCCACACGCCCGGCATGGCGTCCTGGTTTCCCATCTTCTTTCCTCTGGTATCACCCGTCGACGTGGGCGCGGGGGAAGGGGTGGCGGTGCACGTGTGGCGCTGCGCGGCGCCGGGCCGCGTCTGGTACGAGTGGGCGGCGGAAGTCGGTGGCGGAGCGTCCCCCCGGGTGACGACTCCCATTCACAACCCGGGCGGGCGGTCATACTACGTAGGACTGTGACGGCGAGAGAAACGAGGAAAGCATTGCAGACACGAAACCTCTCTTTTCTTTCTCTTGACGCCTGCCTCCGCCGGCCCACGTGCGCCTGCGTGACGCCCGGCAGCCTGGCCGCCGCGATGCGGGCCTGAGATGGTTGAGAGGGAAGAGCATTGCAAACACGAAATCAGAACCCCCCCAAAAACCTCACTGCCTCTTTCGCCTCACGTGCGCCAGCAGCGCCAGCAGCCCTGCCGGCGTCACGCCCGGCAACCGCGCCGCGGCTCCCAGCGTCGGCGGGTCCCCCGCAGCCAGCGCGTCGCGGTCGCCCGACGAGAGCGCGAGCGCAGACCAGTCGACGCCCGCCGGCACCTCCCACGCTTCGGCCGCGGCGAGGGCGGCCACGTCGGCGGCTTGGCGGGCGACGTAGGGCGCATAGACGACGTCGGCAAGGGCGACGGCGAGGCAGGACGGGAGGCGGGAGGAGGAGGGCGGCACGAGCGCCGCGAGCTCTGCAGCCCCCGGCACGCCTCCCGCCCTCGCCGCCTCCACCACTCCCTCCAGCGTCACGTCCGCGCGCGCCAGCAGCGTGGCGGCCGACACGGAGCCACCGTCGTCCGCGGTGTGCAGGCCGCCGCGGCGCCAGAAAGAGGCTGGGGCTGAAGAGCGCGCGAGAGCGTCGCCTGCGGCCGCAACCCGCGCCGCCTTGGCGCGCACCGCAGCCGCCTTCTCCTCACCGACCAACCCGGCCTTGACCCCCACCTCCAGCAATCGGGCGTCGGCGGCGTCGGGGCGCAGGGTGACGCGGAACTCGGCGCGCGCGCTCAACATCCTATATGGTTCGGGAGCGCCGCGCCGCGTCAGGTCGTCGATCATCACGCCCGCGTAGGCGTTGGACCGGGTCAGGATAACGGGGTCCCCGGGCGCGGCAGCGCAAGCCCCGGCGAGCAGGCCTTGGGCGGCGGCTTCCTCGTAGCCGGTCGTGCCGTTGACCTGGCCGGCGAGATAGAGCCCCGGCACCGCTTTCAACTCCAAGTCCGCCCCTAACTGGCGCGGGTCGACGTAGTCGTACTCGACCGCGTACGCCGGGGCGAGCATGGTGGCGGCTTCCAGGCCGGGCACTGTTTTCAGCAGCTCCACCTGATCCGCGACGTCGAGCCCGCACGAGAGGCCCGCCGGGTAAATGACCGTCCCGTCCACCCCTTCAGGCTCCAGCCACACATGGTGCGTCCTCCCGGGGAAGCGGGTCACCTTGGTCTCGAGCGAGGGGCAGTAGCGCGGCTCGACCGCGCCGCCAGCCGCGACGCCGGAGCCAGAGGCGAAAGTGGCGACGCGGCCGGCCGCGATCGAGGCAGCTACTAAAGCCTCGGTGGCAGCCGTGGTGCGCGTCGAAAACACCGGCACCTGGGGCGCGGGCGGCGCCCAGGCGGGGTCGTCGAGCGCGGCAAACGAGAGCGGGGTCGGGGCGGTGTCGCCCGCGTGCGACGGCAGGCCCTCCCAGTTCACAGTTGCCCCATCGAGCCTCGGCGGAGTGCCCGTCTTGAGCCGGCCCAGTCGCACGCCCGCGCCAGCCAGCCGCGCAGCAACGCCCGCTGCCGCAACAGCCGCAGCCGCGTCGGCCGCCGCGGGCGCCCCCGCGTTGAGCGACGGCAGCCGCCCCGCCGCCCGCACGTCCCGCCCCACGTGCACGCGCCCGTTGAGAAAGGTGCCGGTGGTGAGGACGACGGCGGAGGCGGCGATGGTCGTGCCGTCGGCCAGGACGACGCCCGCGCAGCGGCCGCGCGCGTCGACGCGTAGGTCGGCGACGGCGCCGTCGACGATGGTGAGGCCAGGCACCGCGTAGAGAAGGCGCTGCAAGGCCTGCTTGTACAGCGCCCGGTCCACCTGCGCGCGCGGCCCGCGCACCGCGGCGCCGCGCGACGCATTGAGCTCGCGAAAGTTGATGCCCGCCGCGTCGGCCGCGGCCCCCATCAACCCGCCCAACGCGTCCACTTCACGCACGAGCGCCCCTTTCCCCACGCCGCCGATGGACGGGTTGCAGGAGAGTTCCCCGATTGACGCGCGCGGCGCCGGCGTGACGAGCAGCGTCGCCGCGCCGCGCCGCGCGGCCGCCGCGGCCGCTTCCACGCCGGCGTGGCCGCCGCCGACGACGAGGACGTCGATGGAGGGAGGGAGGAGGCCGATTAGAGAAGAAGAGGCGGCGCGGGCCGCCATGGCCGGCGCGCCGCCGGCGGCGGGGTGTGGAGCGGCCGGCGTTCTTCTTCTCTCCCTGTCGCCACCCCAAGTCACACGCCGCTTCACCCACACCCCAGGCAGACCACCGCCAACCCCGAGAAACTAAAACCGGAAACCGGAAAGGAGAAATAGCCCCTCCCTCTTTCAATCAAACACCGCGCGCCAGCCGAAGCCGTCGGGCGCCTCACGCGGCGACCTCCCCACCACAAAGCCGCCCGCCGGCGCGTCCACGGGCCACAAGGCGACGGGGAGGCCGGCGGGATCGTATGGGTGCGGCGGCGGCGCGCCCGCAGCGCGCGCCGCCGCTGCGGGGTCGGCCGCCCACAGCGGGGAATCGTACAGCATGGCCGGCGCAGCCAGGTCGGCGCGCACGGTGGCGACGGAGCGGACGTCGGGGCGGGCGAGGGCTTTGGCGCGCGCGCGCAGGCCGCGAACGGGGGTCGGCGTGCCACGCGCGCACGCGCCGAGCGCGACATAGCCCGGGGCGGGGATGGGGGCCCACAAGGCCAGAGGACGGTCGCCGTCGTGGCGCCAGACGAGGCGGAAGCCGGTCGGAGGGGCGGTTGGCGGGGAAGGCGCGGCCGCCGCCCGCCCGCCCTCCCTATCATCCTCCCCATTCACCCTGTACACCGTGACCGGCACCGGGGGCGGTTCCCGCCCGGGCGCCACCACGTCGCCCGCCGCGGCGTAGCCGGGCGGGGGCAGGGGGCGCCAGATGGTGGCGGTGGGGGCGGAGTCGGCGCCCGGCACGCCCGCGCCCGCGGAACACCACACCGGCGCCCAGTCGAGGCACGGCAGCGTGGGCGGCAAGGCAGCATCGCCGTCGCCCCGCTCGGCCGCCGCGGCCGCCGCCTCCCAGCGGCCGCCGCCGCCCGCGCCGCGGTCGACGCGCGCGGCCGCCGCGGCACGCTCCAGGTCGGCCGCCACCGCATCCGCCTGGCGCCACGACGGCGCACATCGCACGCCCAGGGCTAAAGGGATGGCGTCGGTGCCCGCACCGGCGCCAACGCGGTGCAGTGCGACGCGGTCGGCGACTGCCGCCGCCGCGGCCGCGCCGCCGCCCGCGGTGGCGGCGGACGACCGGCGCGCTTCCGCGGCCAGCACGTCGCGCCAGGGCACGGCCCAGCGCAGGGCGATGGAGGAAGGGGGGAGGGAGACGTCGCCGTTTTCGGCTGCACGGACGGCCTTGGCGAGGCCTGGAGCGACAATCAGCGCAGCGCCGCCGTCCGTGAGCAGCAGCCCCCGGTCGTCCGGCAGGACGTGGAGAGTGTCAAATGTGACGCCGTCGCCGGGCGCGGAGGACGATGGCGGGCCGGCTGCGCCGGGTGCGGCCGTGAGAAAGACCGACGCCGCGCCGGGCGCAGACCTGTCGCCCGCAGCGACCGCGGCCGCCACCCGGCGCGCAATCTCCTGGCCCAGCTCAGCGGCGCGCGCCACTCCGGCTCCATCGCCGCCGAGCGGGCGCAGGCCGTGCCGCGGGGTGCGCGCGACGCGGGGCAGGCGCGCGCGCGCGGGCGCCGCGCCGCGCCCGCCCAGGCGGGCGCCCACGGTGGCGGCCGTCGCGTCCACTCCCTCCAGCGCAGAAGATATCAGGTCCAGGCCGCCAGAGACCGGTTGCGCGACGGCGCCGACCAGCCCCGCGGCCGCGCCGCGCACAAACCCGGCGACGCCGCCGCGCAGCGCGCCCTCGAGCGGGCGCGCCACGACGCCCGTCACGCCGCGTAGCAGGGAACGTGCCAGAGCCCCACCTCCCTCGGCCAACCCGTCACCGACCCCTGCGATCGCGCGCCCTCCGCGCGCCGCCGCGCGGTCGGCCGCATACGCGTCGTCCGCCGCGAGCGCCGACACCGAGTCGGACAGCGCACCCAGCACGCCGGACGCGCCGGAAAGGACGCCGACCGCGCCCAGCAGGGCGAGCCAGGCGCCCGCGACCTGGGCCTTGAGGCGTGCGGCGCCCGCCGCCCAAAACTGGGACGCGCGCATGGACAGGGCTTCCAATTCAAAGCCGGGCAGGCGCACGGGCGCCGCATCAAATGACGCAATGTCCAGGACCCAGGCCGCGGGGCCGAGGCGGCGCGCCCAGCGCGGGCGCGCCGCGCGGTCGGCGCGGAAGGTGACCGACGCGGCCGCGGGGCCCAAAGCGACCAAAGCCGCGCGCACCGGAGGATCCGTGGCCGCCGTCCGCCCCGCGGGCGGCGCGGCCGCGGCCGCTGCGGACGCGAGGCGGCCGCCCGCGTCGGCCGCGCGCCACGCAAAGGCTTCGCCGACCGCGAGCGTGAGCGGGGCACCGAGCCAGGCGGTGAGCACGGAAAAGTAGGCGCCACCACCGGCGGCGGCGCGGCGGCCGCCGGCAAAGAGGTGGAGGAGAGGGGGTGGGGCGTCGGCGGTCGACGCCGCGCCGTCGGCCACAGCCGCCGGCTCCCCACTCAGCAGCACCGGGTACCGCGGCGCGGGCGCCATGTCGTCCACCGCCACCGCGCCCACGTCCAGGGCGAGGCGCTCAAAGGCGCCCCCAGGGCCGAGGCGGGCGGCATAGGCCGCGCGCGCGCCGAGCACGCGCACCGCGACGAGTTCCTCCGGCCTGTGGTCCACCATCGACACCTCAAGCGCTCCCGCTTCCGCAAACACATAAATGGGGATGCCGGTGGCGGCGTCGGCGGGGGGCGGGGGCATCGTGGGGCCGGACCGCGGCGCAGGCACTAGGCGCAGCGCGTCAGGGGCGCCAGCGCGGCCGACCGGGGCGACGCCGGGCTCGGGGGCCAGAGGAGATGGGGCGCCGCTGGCGGCGACGCCGGCGGGGCGGCGGTCGTCGACGGCAACGGCGACCGCGCCTCCGGCCGCCGTTCGCAGCGGCGGCAGCCGCCCGCGCGCGGCTGCGCTCGCGGCCGGCCTCCCGCCGCCCGCCGCTAGCGCGTAGTGCGCCTCGGGGCCTCCATCGACCAGGCCATCAGCCACTTCAACCGCGCCGTCGCCCGCAGGCAACACAGCGGCCGACGTGAGCGGCGGCAGCGCCCGCCACGGCCCGCCGCCGCCTCTCGGCCTCCACTTGAGCGGGGACGGGCTCAAGTTGGCCAGCGCGCCCGCGGGCGCCGCGGCGGCGGCCAGCAGGGCGAGCTCGAGGCGGCCGCCGCCGAGCGGCGCGACCGCGTGCCGCAGCGCGGTCGCGGGCAGGGACGCGCCGGCGACGTCGACGCACGAGGGGGAGTCGGCGAGCGCTTCCTCGAGCGCGGGAGGAAGCAGGGGCGGTGGCGGGGTGGCTGCCGCGCGCGCGGCAGCGGCCGCTCGCAGCGGCTGCGCCGCCGCGCCGCGGCTCGCCGCCCGCTCGACCCCGCCGCCACCGGGCACCAAGGGCAAACCAACCACCCTCCGCCCATCCGACGGCCGCCCCACATCGACCGGCGGCGACCAGGGCCCGCCCGGCCGCCGCACACAAACAGCCCTCCGCCCCCCGCGCGCCCTCCACAGCAGCGGCGCGGGCGGCCCGCCCGGCGGCAGCTCCACCACGTCCGCGCCCGCGTCCGGGCCGGGGCCGGTGGACGACGCGGGGGCGAGCTGCAGCGGGACGCCGGTCGCGTTGATGGCGACCGCGCGTGGCGCGACGCGCGCCGCGGGCCACCCGCCCGCGCCGCCGGGGCCCACGTGCAGCACGACGTCCGCGATCACGCCCCAGGAGGGTACATGGGCGGTGACGAGGGCGGAAGGGGGGGCGGCGTCGGCGGCGCCGGCGGCGCTCGCGGGGGCGGAGCGCGCGAGCGGGAGCGGGGGGGTCCATTCCCCGCCCGCCGCGTCGCCCAGCAGCAGCTGCACGGCGGCAGTGGCGTGCGCACCCCAGGACGCGTCGCCACCACCGGGCAAGGGGGGCAGGGACAGCAGTTCCAAGGCGCCGACAGGAACGTGCCGCCGCGGCGCGGTCGGCGGCGGCCCGCGCGCGGCGGGGCCGCCGGCGCCCACCTCGACCACGAGTGGGCCGGTGTTGTCGCCGGGGTCGGCGGAAGACCGCGGGGGGGCGGACGATCCACCTCCAGGCCGCGGGTGGGGGACGAGGGCGGCGACGAGGGGGAGCGGGCCGGCGTTGAAGAGCGCCGCGGCCGCGGCAACGCGCGCCACTAGCGGCGCCCCTGCCGCCGCCGCCGCCCCGACATCCGGGTCGTCATCCAGCGCCCAGGCGTCGGCGTCGATGTCCCGGGTGAGCAGCAGGTCAACGGGTGCCGCCCCGGGCCGGCGCACACGCAAACGGCTCGGCAGGTCGGCCGGCCGCGCGACGCCCGCGTCGTCTGCCGCGACGCCGGCGGCCAGCGTGACGGGCGCGACTTGCGCCCACTCGTAGCCGTCGGGGTCGAGCGTGAGGCCGAGCTCGGCGCGCGGGTCGGCGGTGAGGACAGGGGTCGATCCGCCGCGCGGAGCGCGGCCCGCCGCGGCCCGCGTCGGCCGCCCGCCGTCAGCGCCCGACTCCCACACCGCCCACGCCACGGGCATCGGCAAATCAAACACCAGGGTCAGGGGAGGGCACAGGCGCAGGCGCCAGTCGACGAGGGGGCGCCCGCGGCGGCCGCCAGCGGCGGGCAGCGGGTCGCCCTCGACCGCGACCGCGATCCAGGCCCGAGGTGTGGTGGACGGGGCGGATGGAGGCGCGTCCAGCGTCAACAGCCGGGTCACACCGTCGTCGACGGACGCGAGCGGGAGCGTGTGCGGCCCGTCGGACGCGCCGACCGCCCACCCGCCGTCGCCGTCGCTGCCGGCGAACCGGATGCCGACCTGGGCATCCATGGTGCGCCAGCCGAGGGGTAGGGGCAGGGTGCCGCCGGGGGGGATGAGGCCGAGGCGGGTGCGGGTGGTCGGCGCGGTGACCGCGCCTTCGCCACCACCGCCCACCACCAGCCTCACCCTCCTCCGCGCCAGCCGCCGCCGCCGCACAAAGTCTACGGCCCCCTTGGCTGCCGCTGCGCGCGGCGCCGGGTGGGGCAGCGACCCAAAGTCGGGCGCGTAGCTCCACCCGTCGCCGTCGCACCCAGGCCCGCCCTCCACCTCCCACGCGCCGTCCCACCGCCAGCCGGGCGGCGGGGCGGCGACCGGGAAATGCCAGGAGGAACCGCGGCCGCCAGCGTCGGCGGCGTAGCGGCGGCGCTCGCCGGGGAGGAGGTGGCCGCGCGCGCCCCACCCGCGCAGCGGGAGGAGGCGCTGGTGCTCGAACACGGCGTCGATAGCCGCATCAGGGCCGGCCGCCGCCGCGGAGGCGGCAGCGGCGGCGCCGGGCTCCAAACAGACCTCAACAGGATACGGGAGACAGTTTTCGACGCGCGCGAGCGACCGCAGCGTCTCCACCAGGCGCCCGTCGTCCCGCTCCGCCGTCTCCAGGGCGACGCCATCGTCCCCGCTGGCCGCGGGCAGGCGCACGCCGACGACGTCGGCGGGCGGCGGCGCAGCGCGCGCGCCGGGCTGTGGCGCGGCGCGCCGCCGGCGGTCGGCGTCGCCCGCGCCCGCGGCCGCGGCGCGGCCCATGGATGGGGGGGGGAGCTCGATCCAGGCGCCCCGGGGGCCACCCACGCGCAGCGCGCGGCCGCCGCCAGGTGCGGCGCACGGCACGGCGGGGTCGGTGGCGGTCGGCAGCAGCCAGGCCGAGGCGCGCAGGAGGTACGGCGTCGTGTGAGGAGGGATGGGCGCAAGCTCGACGTCGGCCACCGCGGCCCCGGCGTCGCCCGCGGCGAGGTCGGCGGCCGCGAGGTCGGCGCCAGCGCCGCCGCGCGCCGCCGCGTCGCGCAGCACGAGCCGCACGCTTGCTTGACCGCCACCAGGAGCCACCGGCAGCACAAGCGTCTCACGCCAGACGACGCCGCCCGCGTCGTCACGGGGCGCGGCGCGGGTGGCCGAGCGCGCGGCGCCGCGGCGCGCGCCCGCCGCCGCGACGACCGCCAGCTCTGGAACGCACGCCGCGTCCTGCGGGGACGCGCCGGGCGCGACCGCAACTCCATCCACAACGATCGCCACCAGGCGCGCGGGCGCGGCGTCGGCAGCAGCGCCGTCGGCGGGCGCACAGGCGGCGCGCGGGAGGGGGGGCGGGGCGGGCAGGGGCGGCGCAGGGGCGGCCACCGCGTCGCCGGAAGCCGGCAGCGCCAGAAGCGTCCTCTGGCCCGGCCCGACCACCAGCAGGTCGGCGGGGGCGCCCAGCGCGTTGACGACGAGGGACGGCGCGCCGCGCCGCCTGAGCGCCGCTGCGCTGCCCGCCGCCCACGCGCGGCGCGCGCGCAGCGCGCCCGCGGCCGCGGCGAACGACGCGGTCGCGCGCAGGGTGTCTCCCGCAGCCTTGACGGTGACGTTGATGGAGGAGGGAGGGGTTGCGGACGAGGACGACGCCCCCGCCCCACCCCCCCTCCCGCCGCCGAGCGCGTCGGCTTTGACGATCAGGGGCGCGCTCTCCAGCACCGGTTCCCAGTCGCCCGCCGGCCCTGCGCCCGGGTTGAAGGCCCAGAGTTCGGCGGAGACGCCGGCGTAGGCCTGCAGCGCGCCGCCGGGTGCGCGGCGGCCGCCGGCGTCGATCGCGCCGAGGCGCAGCGCGGCCAGAGGGCGCCCGGCGCCGTCGTCCAGGTCGACCGAGACGCCGTCGCAGCGCACGACGAGGGAGGCGCCTCCGGCGGCCTCGGGCGGTGGGGCGCCCAGGGCGAGGACGGGCAGGTCGTGCGCGGGCGGCGGGCCGCCGCCCGCCGGCCCGACCGCCACCGCGCCCGTCGCGGCGTCCGCGCCCCACAGCGTGAGCGAGGGCCGGGAGCCGCACGCGGGAAGGCGAACCACCACGCGCGCGGCGTGCGGGGGGGGCAGCGCGGTCGCGTCGGCGCGCACGCAGCGCGCCGCGCCGCGCGGGGGAGGTTCAGAGCCGACGCCGGCCACCAGGCCCAGAGCGACAAAGCCGGGCGGCGGCACCGGGCGCCACAAGGCCAGGGCGGCCTCGGGGCGGCGCGCGCCGACGTCGCGCCACGTTAGCGCGTACGCGGTCGGCGCGGCGAGCAAAGGCACGCCCCCCGCGGTGCCAGCCCCGTCGCCCTCCAGCAAAACAGCCGCCGTCGCTGGCGGGTCGCGCCCCGCCACAATGGCATCGGCCAGGGCCGCATACCCTGGCGGCGGCACCGCGCGCCACGCCGACACGCCGCCGGGCCGCCCGCCGCGGCCGCCCGCGCCCGCATCCCACCACACGCGCCGCCAGTCGGCCGCGGTGGCCCGCAGGCCGGCGGTGGCGGCGGCAGCCAGGGCGAGGCGGCGGGCGGCGAGAAAGTCGGTGAACACGGGCGGGAGGCCGACGGCGGCGCGCGCGGCGCCCGCAACCCCGGCCGCCACACGGGCCATCGCCCGCGCTTCCAGCGCCAACAACAGGACCGCGGGCGACGAGCCCATCGGCGAGCGCAGGTCCAGCGCGGCCAAGCAAGGCGCGCCGCCCGCGGGCGCCGCAGCAAACGTGGCCGCCGCGTTGTCGACGCACCACAGGGACGCGACAGGGGGTAAATCGCCCACGTGGCCGCCGTCAGCGGCCGTCCCGGCGCTTTCATCGGGCGGCAGGGGCAAGCAGGAGCCGAGCGCGGCGCTGACGCACGCGCCCGCCGCGACGCAGGCCACCGCCGACCGCGGCGGCGGCGTGTCGCCCACAGAAGCCACGCAGCCGAGCGCGACAAAGCCGGGCGGGGGCACCGGGCGCCACAGGACGAGGCCGGCAGGGCCGGCGCCCGCGCGGTCGAAGCGCGTCGGCGGCGCGGCGAGGCCCGAGTTGGCGGCAACGACCGCCACTTGAAACGCGGGCCGGGCGACGCCGCGCGTGGCGGCGTCGCCCAGGGACAAATAGCCGACGGGCGGCAGCGGGCGCCACAGGGCGGGGCCTGAAGGAGTGGCGTCCGCGCCTCCCTCGCCGCCCTCCTCGGGCGCCCACACGAGCTCAAACCGGGCGCACGAAGCCAGCGGCTCCCCCGGCGGCGGCTGCGCCAGCGGGCGCAGCACGGCGTCGTTCAGGGCGGCGAGCAGGGCGAGCGACGCGGGGGTGATGGTGACCGAGAGCGGCGTCGCGTCCAGACGCGCGTCCAAGGCCAAGCCGGACGCAGCGCCGGGGCTCGCCGACGCGTGCGCCGACACACCGATGGGAGCGAGCAGGCGGGCCACGGGGGACGGCGCCCCCTCATCGGCGAGCGCGCGCACGTCGGCGCGCAGGCCGCGCACGTCGGCAGACGCCGACCAGCCGCCGTCGGTGGCGGTGGACGCGGTGATGAGACAATCGAAGCGGAGGGCAAGAGAGCTGCCCGCAGAGCTTGCCGACGAGGGGCGGCGGCTCGCGCCGCCGCCCTCGCTCGCGCGCGACGACCGCGCTCCGTCGCCCGCGGGCGCCTGCACGGTCACCAGGCACAGTTCGGCGTCGTGCACATCCATGCAGATGTCCATGGAGGGGGCGGCAGGCGGCGGGACGGGGGGGCGCGGCGACGCGAGGGGCGACGCCGACGACGTGTGCGCGCGCTCGGGCGACCCAATGACCGCCACCGAGCGCTCGCCCTCGACCCGCGTCACGCCAGCTGCCGCGTCCGCCACCAGCCTCCCCCCTGGCCCGAGCCTCAAGCAGGCGGGCAGCGACTCGGCGCCGAAGAGCGCCGCGTTGGCGATTTCAAGCACGGCCCCCGCCCCGACCAGGATCAACGGCAGCGCGTCCCCCGGCGGCACGCCCGGCGGCAGCACAATGGCGTGGCCGCAGCCGTCGACCCGGGCGCGGCGCACGCCGGGGCCGTCGGCAAGCAGGCGGCGAGAGGGGGACAGGTGGAGGTCGCGCTCGAGCGCCAGCGTCTCGCCATCCAACAACAACACGTCCTGGCTCGCGTACGGTGGCGGCTGCCCCCGCAGCCTGGACGCGGACGCGGGCGCGGCAAAAGCGAGGGCGGCGAGCAAAAACCCGGGCTCAGCCGCGACGCGCGGCGACGCGAGTGCCAATCTCGTTGACGTCGCGCCATCCGGCGTCCGGCGCCATGCCAACGTAGCCAGCGATGGCGGCGGCGCGCCGGGCGCGGGCGGCGGACCGGGCGCGAGCGCGGCAGCGCGCGCGCGCGGCACGCCGGGGCGCTCGTCGGTCGCCGCCGCGGCGGGTAGGCACGCCACGAGCCGCGCCCCGCCCGCGCCGTCGCTCGCCCACTCGACGTCGAGTTCGGAGAGGGTGAGGGACGCGAGCGGCACGGGCGCGCCGCGCGCCGCGCGCGCGAGCCGCAGCTCGGCCGCGCCGACGCGCACGGTGCACCGCGTTGCGGTCCGGGCGTCAAGAGGCGGGTTGGGAGCGGACGCGCCAGCCCCATCACTCTCCATCGGCGGCGGCGACGCGGGCTCGGAAGCTCCCCCACCCACCCAAACGACTTCCAGGTCGGGCACCGGGTGCGCGGCCTCCATCCACCGCCCCGCGTCCGGCACGCGCAACGCTTCCGCCACGTTGTCCGCGGCGACCGTGGCGCAGAGCGCATACTCGGCGTCGGTCAGGGCGGCGGCGATGGACGGGATGTCGACGGCGACGGCGAGGACAGCAGGGAGCGACGCGCCCGCGTCGATGAGCGGCCGGGAAACCGTGACCGACATCCCGCCGTCGTACCTCGTCACCACGTTGTCGCCTCGCACACCGGCCACGACGCCCCGGCCCGCCAGCGCGGCGCCGCGCACGGTGGTCGTCTCGACGAGTGCCGCCGCGCGCCCCCCTGGCACGCCGCCGCGCCAAGCGACGCGCGTCGCGACCGCGAGCGACCCGAAGTCGACCTCGATCGCGTCCTCGCTGTCGGTCGCTCGCGGCATGGTGACAACGGGGGCATCGGCGTCCAGGTCGACGCAGACGATGGTGGGAGGGCGGGTGGTTGGGGGTAGGTTGGGGAGGGCGGCCGCGCTCTCAAGCGGCGGCGGCGCCAGCCGGAACGTGAGCGTTATGTAGGCCAGCGCTTCCTGGAGGAGCCGGTTCAGGTACACGACACGCAGCGCCTGGAGGCGGGCGGTGATTGCGAAAAAGGGCGCGCCCGCCGGCACTCGCGCGTCGCCGTCGGCGTCGGCCGCCGGCAGGCAGTCGAGCGCGAGCGTGACCAGCGAATCGGCCGCGCCGGGGCGCAGGCCGACGGCTTGGCGGTAGCGGTGGCCGGGTGGGAGGGAGCCGTCGGTGGCGGTCAGGTTGCCCAGGGCGGCGGTGATCGCGACGCGCCCGCCCGGCCGCACCCGCACGCCCACCGCAAGCGCGTCCACCGTGGCAGCGCCCAGAGGGTGCGCCATCGCGTCCTCGTACGCAAACGTGACGCGCAGGCGGGCGACGGCGAGGTCGAGGGCAAAAGTGGGCGCGGCCGTCACGGCGGCGCCGACGGTCGCCGCGCCGTCGCCTTCAACGTCTCCATCCGCCGCGGCCCGCCCCGCCATGGCGGCCACCAGGTCGGTGCCGGCCGCGATGAGGGCGGCGACGGTGGGGCGGCGCCACCAAAAGTCGAGGCCCGCAAGGCGCACGGCGACCGAGACCGGGGCAACTGCCCCTTCGCCGGCGCCGCCCGGCGGCGTCGCGGTCAGCTCCAGAGATGCCGCGGGTTCGACGTCCAGGCCGACTGCAGCGGCCGCCGCGCGGCTGGTGGGCGAGTCGGGCGTCGCAGGAGGGGCGTCGGCCGCGTCGAGGAACGTGTCGCCGTCGCCGTCGGGCGTGGGCGGCGGCCGGGGGGCGGTCGCGGGCGTGGCGTAGGGCGTACCCATGGAGGGCGCGGCGGTCGATGGGCGGCTCGAGAGCGGCGTCGCGGGGTCGTCGCCTCTGTCGCCGTCGCCGCCGCGCGCCGACCGCGCCAGGTGCAGCCCTCCTCCACCAACCAGCAAGTCCTCCACGTCGAAAGCCCCAATCGCAACCGCCGCCGTCACTCCACCCCCCGGCGCCAGCGTCGCCGACGCGCGCCCCGCGCGCGCGCGCACGGCCGCGAGCCGCGCCTCGCCCGCGCACTCGCCCTCGCCGCCGCCCGCAGCCGGCGCCGGCCCGTCGGGCGTCCACCAGGGGAGCGGCGGGCGCCCCGAGATGACTATCGAGAGCTCGCCGAGTTCGGCGGTGAGGTCCAGAGGTGGCGGCGGTGGCCGCGGCGGAGCGCCGCCGCCGTCGCCGCCGTCGGCCGCCGCGAGCAGTGCGGCCGCCCGCTCCGCGTCCGCGCCGCCGCCCGCCAGGTCGCGCATGACGGCGGCGGAGCGGTCGATGGCTTTGAGCCAGGCGCGCGCGTCGGCGGTGGACGGGGCGGACAGGACCAGGGCGTCGCGGTCGGCCCGCGCGCGCGCCGGGTCGGCCCCCGGGCGCACCAGCGCAAACGCGGCCGCGCCGTCGACCGCCGCGGGCGGTACGCGCACCGCGACACGGCCCGCCCACGCGTCGTGGGGGGCGGCGGCGGCGAGGGAGGCGGGCGAGGGGGACGGCGAGAGCCAGAGGCGGCCGCGGAAGAGCGCGGCCGCGCGCGCGCGCGACCAGCGCGCGCCCAGCGCGCCCCGCTCCAGCACGCGCAGCTGGCCCTCCAGTTCGGGGCCGGAAGAGCCCCATGGAGGTGGGGGCGGCAGGGACGCTCCTCCGGGCCCGGGTGGCGGCGCCAGCGACGCAAGTGCGCACCCGAGCCACGCCGCGCGGCCGGGCGACGCGGCGAAGCGCAGCGCGGGCACGCGCAGGGCGAGGGAGATGGGGCCGCCACCGCCGCCGACGGGGACGTCGACGGCGGCGGACGCGCCGCAGCGTTCCAGGAGGAGGATGCGGCGAGGGGAGGGGGAGGCGGCAGCAGGCGAGGCGCCGCCCGCCGCCACGCCCCTTCCACCACTCCCCGCACCTTCGCCTTCCTCAATCCAGGCGCTCACGTCGCTACTGGCCACGGCAAAGCACTCGACGCCCGGGCGGCCGGCCGACGCAGCCGCGTCGGTGCGCGCGCGCAGCGTGCCCAGGTCGACCACGAGCGCGGTCGGCACATCTCTCACCCCTCCAGGCATCGACAACGTCAACACGGGCGCGTCCAGGTCGATGGACAGCTCGAGCGAGGGTCGGTCGGCGAGCGCAGCGGCGAGCGCGGCCGCCGCCGCCGCGCGCGCGCGCTCCGCGGCCGCTCCCGCCGCCGCGCCCAGCGTGGGCAGAGCAAGGGGGCGATCCGCCGCGAAGAAGGCGCGCGCGCGGCGGGCGGATGCGGGGGCAATGGTTATGAAGGAGGGCGCGGCGGCGACGCGCAGCGCGGCTTCCGCCCGCCCGTCCTGCGGCCGCCGCACAAACTCGAATTCGACGGCAGCGCCGCCGGCCGGGGCGGCGGTCGTGAACAACGGCCCTTCGGGCGCGACGACGCCCGCGCGCGAGACGCGGACGAGGACGCGGGTGGTGGACGGGTAGAGGCCCACCTCGAGCGAGGCCCCGTGCAGGCCCGCGTGCAGCACGTGCGCCTCACCGGGGTCGCCATCCAGCGAGAGCGACGCAGCGTCGACGGAAACGGCGAGGCGGGCGAGCAGGGTGGTGGGCGTGCGCGCGCCGCCCGCGGCGGCCGCAGCGCGCGACGCCTCGGCCTCGGCCAGAACAGTGCGCTCGGCGTCGGTCAGGTCGGACAGGGACGGCGGTGGAGCATCAGTCGGTGCCCCCGCCACCGCGCCCCCGCCCTCGCCGCGCCACCACTCGCCCCACGACCGGCGGCCGCCGCCCGCCGCGGCCGCCGCCGCGGCCGCGCGCCGGGCGCCGGCCTCGACGCGGACGTGGGCCAGGCGGCGAAAGGCGAGGATGGAGGCTTCGTCCAGGGCCTTGTCGAGGGACGCGGTGGTCGTGTCGCCGCCGAGGCGCCCTGCCGCCAGGGCGGCCGCGTAGGCATCCACGTACCTCCGCCGCACCGCCAGCGCGGGCAGCAGCCGGTGCCAGCGGCACCCTTTGGCGCCCGCGGCCTGCTTGCGCACGGCGGCGGCGGCGTAGTACCACCAGGCGGCGGTGATGGAAGGGTCGGCTCTCCCCGGCCGCGCGCGCGGCCTCAAATGGCGCGCCGGCGCCCTCGCCCGGTGCGCGTCCACCGCCTCGAGCACGCCACGCGCCCCCAAATACTGGGGTCGGCCAAGGTGCAGGGAGACGGCGCCGAGGTCGAGGGCCAGGTTTTGGGCGGCGGCGCAGTCGGGCGAACCTTCGGCCTTGGCGGCGGCGGCGCGGGCGCGGGGACCGCACCGGGTCCACAAAGCGCGGCCGTCCACCGGGCGCAGGATATACTGGCGCGACGCGGCCGGCCCCGGCGCGAGCAGCGCAAGACCGCCCGGCGACCGCCCCGGCGGCGGCCGGTCCGCCCTGGGCACGGCCGCCACGCCATCCACAAACAGCGCATCCCACGCAGCCGGCGGCACCGCCGCCCACGACGCCGCCCCCCGCGGCGGCGGCCACGGCTCTCCGCCCGCGTCGAAATAGAGCGCCAGCCGCGTCAGCGTGGCCGCCTTGCGCAGCACGGATAACGGGTCGTGCGTCACAAACGCGGGCGCGCCGTCGGGGCCGACGGTGAGCGCGTCTGCGCGGGCCAGGGTGAGGCCAGCGGCGAGGGGGGGGGCGCCGGTCGCCGCCCCGTCGTCTTCGTACCGAACGTGCACGTTGGTGATGGAGACCTGCAGGTTGCCGAGCACGACGTCGGCCAGGCCGCGCAAGAGGCCGACCTTTTCGTCGTCGTCGTCGGGAGAGGCGTCGGGGTCGTCGGCGTCGTCTCCTTTGGCCGCCGCCCTCGCGCCTTTCAGCCCCGACGTCGCCCACTCGAGCTCAGCCGCGCCCACCAGGCGCCGCTTCAGGGCGGTATCGGCGGCCGCGGCCTCGGCGACGGTCGCCGGCCCGGCCCTCGCCGCCGCGTCGGCGTCGGCGGGCCCCGCAATTATATAGAGCCGGTCCACCTCCACAACAACCGGCGACCCTTTGAGATTGTGCCACGGAATGCGCAGCGACAGCCTCCCCAGCAGCCCCGCGCGCACGGTGAGCGGCAGCTCGAGAAAGTCGAGCGCGCCAGGTTTCAACGACAGGTTGGTCAGGGTCACGTCGCCCCGCAGCACGCTCACATCTAGGGACGCAGCGTCCAGGCCGGTGACATACGCGCCCAGGTGGCGCTGGAGGACGTAGGAAAGTTGGTGCTCGAGCATGGTTGATGGGGGGAGGGGGGGCCTGGGGGTGGGGCGGGGCTGCGAGGCGCGCCGGCGGCGCCTCGCAAGCTTAGTGAGGCGGGCTCCGCGCGGCCCGGGGGGCGGCAGGCGGCGGGGATGGGGCGCGGCAGTCGCACGCGCGCTCGGGCGCGCCGCCGGGGCGGCGCGCGGCTGGCGGCGGGGCTGCCGGCGAAAGGTGGGCCCGGCCGGCAGGGGGGGAGGGGCGTGGGGTGTGGCGATGGGGGGCTGGAGAGCGTCGGCGTCGTCGACCGGCCGACCGCCTCCCCACACTCGCCGCACGCACACACGCCAAAGCAAGCAAACTAGGCACCCGCCACTCCCTGGCTCACTCCCCCGACCCCAGCTCGCGCCTCCCCCCCTCGGCCCTCAACGCCGCGAGTTCCGCCGCCAGCGTGTCCCCCCGGCACGCCGCCATCGTGCGAATGTGCTCCCCCTCATCGTCCCGCACGCACGCAAACACGTCGTACAGGGTTTGGACGACGGGGCGCCGCACCGGCTCGCCCGCGCGCGTGACGAGCGCGTCGAAATAGTACAGATCGCTGGCCGCATAGTATTCCAGCGCGACGCGCGGAGGCGCGAGGGCTTTCAGAGCCTCCTCGTTGTCGTCCAGGAACTGGGCGTACGTGTCGGTCGCGTGGCCCTCGACGAGCTCGGAGAAGGAGTACGCCAGGGAAGGCGAGATCAGGTACGCCACCACGCACACCCAATAGTAGAACAGGGACGCGTGCGCGGCCAGCGCGCGGTCGGACCAGCGTTCATCCCCCCCCAGCGCCTCCATGATCGCCAGGTGGTGCGCCTCGTTCCACTCTTCCGCCCAGTGCACCCGCCGCAGCCCCGCGCCCGCGCGCCACCACCCCAGGGACTCGTAGAGGTGCAGCATGGAGATGTAGGAGAAATAGGGCATGCGGGCGACGGTCTCCAGAAACCAAAAGCGTTGGATGGGGCGGCCCGCGTAGAGACCGTCGAGGACCCAGCAGAGGGACAGGTAGGCCACCTTGACCGGCCAGGGGGCTGGAGGGGCGTCGGGGGACGACTGGCGGACGCGCTCGCGCGCCCAGACGGCGTCGTCGTCGAGGGCGAGCGACTGGAGGCGCGCGCGGACGTCGGACACGCCGCGCGAGACGCCGTTGGCGCCCGGAGGGCCCGCGGGCGCCGGCTCGGGCGCGGGCTCGAGCTTGGCCAGGACGCCTGCGTCCTCCAGGTAGACGTCCGCTTTGCGAAAGGCGTCGGTCGCCGAGTCGAGCGCGCCCGCCAGCGCGCGGCCGGCGCCCGTCGCCGGCGGCGCGCCCTTGGGCCCGGGCGCGCCAAAGCGCACCGACTGGCGCAGCGCGGTGAGCTCCTTGCGGAAGTTGGCAATGGCCTGAGGAGAGACGAGGAGGGTCGGAAAGACAGGGCTCCGACACCGCGCCCTCCAACCCGCCTCCCCCCTCGTCTCACCAGGCTCACGCCCGACCCCGGCACCTCGCCGTCCTCGCCCTGGTACATGCGGGACGCGCCGGAGCGGAAGCCGTAGTCGCCGCACATGACCTGTAGGAGGGGGGGGGGGCGCGTCGCGTTGGCCAGGGCGCGGCGTGCGAGGGCGCGGGGATGGGGGCGCCCGCCCGCCTCTGGCCGACGGCCCACGCCCTTCTCGCCCCCTCCTCCATCCTTCACACCTCGACGACGTCGCCCGCGGGCGTCTCGAAGAGCTCGCAGACCGCGTCGTCGTCGGCGCGCGCGATGGCGCGGACGAGGAGGGGGCGCGCCGGCGCACGCGAGGGGTGCACCGTGGTGCGCATGCCATTGTGGGAGGCAGCGGCCCCCGAAAGGCGTGCCCCTGGCTCGCGCGGCGTGGTGCGCATGCGGCGGCCGGCGGCCAAACGGGCAGCCGACCGTGGGGCGGCCGTCGTGGGCCGTGGGGCGGCAGTCGTGGCGCGCATCGCAATGGCTCGCGGCATCGGTGGCGGCGGCCGGCGGGCGGCGAGCAGCTACCGGGCGGAGAGTGATGGGCGTTCGCGCTCACACCCGCCTCTCTCCCTCCTCGCGCCCGCCCACCGCCCGCCATCGCTCGAGACACGCCCTCATGACGCTCCGGCTTGCGCCGACCCGGTTCCGGCCGCACGCGGCCGCGCGCGGCGCGCCCGCCCGCCGCGCCCTCCTCGGCCGCCTCCCGGCGCCCGCACCGCACCCGCGGGGCGTGGCCGAGCACTCGAGCGCGCTCCGCCGGGGCGCGCTGCAAGTGGTGGCTAACGAGCTGAACAAATGGTGCGAAGCGGGCGAGGGCAATCGCCGCGGCGGGCGCGACGAGCGCGCACGGGCGCCGCCCGCGTGTCGGTGGATGTGTTCGGTCACGAGACGCGCCTCGGGCGGGCGCGCGCGACCGGAGGGCCCGAAATTGTGCGCCGCGTTTCGACCGCCCGCCGGGGCGCCGCACCTGAACGCCCGCCCCGAACGCCCCCCCTCCCTCAAATCCTAACAGGGCCAACCACGACGCCAACGACGATATCGACGGCGAGAACGAGGGGGACTACACGTTCGACCGGTGAGGGGGGGAGAGGGGGGGGGGCGGTGTGGCACGGTTTGCTTCGGATGCGACCGCTTCCGCCCTCCCGCGATGCGAGGGATGATCGATGAGACGGTTGGCGACCGGGAGTTGGGCGGGTGGAAGCTCGTAGCGGCCGGCGCGGGTCGCGTGCGGTCGCGCGCGGTCGCCGTCGTGCCGACACGCCCGTCGACAGCCCGCACGTTAGGCCACCCCGCGCGCCCTGTCGCGACCCCCCACATACCCCCACCACCTCAGCGACACGTCGAGAGTCGTCCTGCGCGTGCTGACCGCGCGCTCCGTCCAAAAAGTGCTCATGCAGCTGGGCGATACCGACCTCTTTGTCCAAAACTGGTTCCAAAACTTTGCAGCCGACAACCCGCCGCTGGAAGGTAAAAGGAGAGGAGGGGGGGAGAGGGCGTGGTGTGGTGTGGGTGGAGTTCGGCGCGCGCGCTGCGCCCGTTCCTCCCTCCTCGCCCACCCGCCCGCCCTCTCCCCTGCAGGCGACCCCTTCATCACCAAGCTCTTCCGCGAGCGCGCCGTGTACAAGGCTGACCCGCGCACCGGCGTGGAGCATTTCGTGTCCCCCGCCCAGCTCGCGCACCGCGTCCTGGCCACGCGCGAGATGATGGCCGGCTCGGTGAGGGATGGGGGGGGAGGAAGGAGGGAGGGATGGGTGAGGCCGATAGGGCGCCGCCACCCACCCACCCACTTTCTCTCTTCCTCTTCAGGTCACGCTCGGCTTCCCCGACTTTGTGCGCCGCACCAACATCGAGATCCTGCGGGATCACCTGGAGGCGTCGTCCTACACGTCCGGGTCGCACGACTCGGCGCCGGTGCGCGACGACGGCGGCAAGCACAGCGCGGGTGCGTGAAGAGCCGGCGGGCCAGCCTCCTGCGCCGCCCTTGGCCGCCGGCCCGCACATTGCGGACGCGGCCGGGCGCGGCGCCCGCACGCGCGCACCACCCCCTTGCCCTTATTTCGTCCGTTGGCAGTCGACCCCGACGTCCCTCCCCCTGTTGAACGCCCCCCGCCTCCCCATGCACGCCGCCCGGCGAGGGTCTAGCCCGCACCATGTAACGCAGGCGCCGGCGAGCGGTGGTGGGAGCGTCTGGGCGCGCCGGGGGCGCCCGGCGGCACGCGGGCGACAGCTCCGAGCGACGCGATCGACGCACTCCACCGAAGGCCGGCCGTTTCTGGCCCACCGGCGCCCCTCCTCTCTCGCCCCTGCACGCATCGCCCCTGCGCGCATCGCCTCTGCACGCATCGCCGCCATGCCGGCCGCGATGCCTGAATACGCGTGGCTGTTCGGCGTGGTCCGTACCGTCGGCGGGGGCCATGCGCTGCTGTGGGCGCCGGCGGGCGCCGCCCACGCCCTCTCCTTCCTCCCATCAGGGTATCCTTGCCGCTTTTGGCTTCGGCTTCGGCACGGGTGCGTGGTGGGAGGCGCAAGAGCCGGATGTGCTCTGCCGGCACTGGCTCCAGCCCGCTGCCGCGCCGCCGCCGCGCTGCCGCCGCGCCCGTCCGCCCCGTCGGGCAACGCATTCTCGAATCTCAGCCACCCCGCGCGGCTGGCGGGCGCGCGGCGGCCTGCCGCGCCGCCGGGCCGACGCGAGGGAATAGAGCAAAAACGACGGAGCCTCTGGCCACCTCCAGAGGGCTGGCGCGCCCTCCCGCCGCCGCGCCCACCGCCGCGGATTTCTCACTTTCCCACCCCTTTTTCAGGTGCCAACGATGTCGCCAATGCTTTCGCCACGTCCGTTGGCGCCAAAACTCTTAAGCTCTGGCACGCCGTCCTGCTCGCGATCGTTTTCGAGTTCACGGGCGCCCTGCTGCTCGGGCGCGTCACCACGTCCGTCATTGCTGGCGGCATCGCGGTAAGAGAGAGAGCGAGGGAGGCGAAGGAGCGCGCGCCGCGCGCCGTGCGCGCCCCGACCCCTCCCTCCCTCCCGCCTTGTCAGAATGTCAAAGACTTCCAAAACAACCCGGAAGCCTACGCCTATGGCATGGTCATCGCCCTCTCCGTCGGCTTTTTCTGGCAGTGGTGGGCGTCGTGGAAGGGCCTCAACGTGTCGGCGACCCACTCGATCATCGCCGGCATCATGGGCTTCTCCCTCGTGTGGAACGGGGTGAATGGAGTCAACTGGGCGACCCCCGACCGCAAGGCGTTCCCTCCGTGAGTGCTGGGGGAGAGAGGCAGAGAGGGAGGAGTCGAGAGAGGAGCGGCGCGCCGCCTTTTTCTTTTCTTTTTTTCCTGAACCCTTCCCCTCCTCTTCTCTCCAGGTTTAAAGGTGTTGCCCCCATCTTCTTCTCGTGGGTCTTCTCTCCGATCCTCACGGGTTTCGCGTCATCCCTCCTATTTTTGACGGCGCGTACGCTGGTGCTGCGCCGCAGGAATGCGTCATCCTTGGCCCTGATCGTGCTGCCGCTCGCCGTCGCGTTCACGACGTGGATCAACATCTTCTTTGTGTTTGCTAAAGGCGCCGGCAAGACCCTCAACTGGTCGGGCAAGAAAGCGGCGACCGTGGCCGCGATGTCGGCCGCAGGCACAACCGCGTTCACTGTGTTTTTGGTCGTCCCCATCCTCCACGTCCGCCTCAACCAACTCTATGACAAGGAGGGCAACCGCCGGCCCCGCGCCGGGCGCGCGGGCGACTCGGTCGCCGAGCACGCGGCCGGCGTCGGCAAGGACGTCGAGGGCGGGCCGGGCTCGGCCGCGCCCGGCACCGGCGACGCGGGCGACGTGCTCACCCGCATCTCGGCCAAGGCACAGGTCGTCCTCAACCAGGCCTGGCACGCGCGCATGTGGCGCAAGGTGGTCGACGTGTCGACCGCGGGCGTCAAGGCCGACATCCACGACCAGATCAAAGACGACCCGCTCGTCGCGTCGATGCACGCGCGCGCGGAAGTGTTTTCGCCGCGCTGCGAGACCGCGTTCGGCTACCTCCAAGTGTTTAGCGCGGTAAGGAAAAGAGGAGGGGAAGGGGCGGGAGAAGGGTGGGCGGGTGGGCGTTTTTGTTTTCTAGCCACCTCGCCGACACAGTCCCCTTCTCCCTCATTCATTTAGATCTGCGTCATCTTTGCGCACGGCGCCGGCGAAGTAGGTTACATGGCGGGCCCTCTGGCCACTGTGTACGAGGTGTGGCAGACCGGGTCGCTGCCCCACGCGGGCGGCAAGCTCGGCAATGTCGCGTCGCCGCTCTGGATTGTGGCGATCGGCGCGGGCGGCCTCGTCGTCGGCCTGGCCACTTTCGGACACCACGTCATGCGGTCGATGGGCACCTCACTCTGCAAACTGTCGCCCACGCGCGGTTTCTGCGCCGAGCTCGCGACTGCGATGGTGATTCTTATTGCCTCCCAGTTCGGCCTGCCCACCTCCTCCTCCCAGTGCCTCATCGGCGCCATCGTGGGCGTCGGCATTTGCGAGGGCGCGCGCGGCGTGAATTGGAAACTCTTTGGCCAGCAAGTTGCCTCGTGGGCCGCCACCATGGTGGTGTGCGTCGGGATCACCGGCCTCCTGTTTGCGCAGGGCGTCTACACGCCCAACAAGGCGGCCAACACGCAAATCGTGGCGTACAAGAACGGGCTGGGCAACATGGTCAATGCTTCCACGCGCGCCTACAACTCGACCCTCTACTCGTACCGCGACGCCGCGCTCGCGGGCGCCGTGCCCGGCCTGGACGAGGCCGCGTTCAAGGCCAACGCGGCGTCGGTGGCCAAGCTGCAAAAGTCGATCAAGGACTGGAAAAACGCGTCGCTCCCGCAGTCGACCGCGGTCTCGCCCTCGTCCGTCATCAAGACGCTGCAGTCAGCGGTATACCTGACCGGCAACTCGACCGTCAACACGCTGGGCCAGACCGAGGTGTTCCCGGGCGCGCAGCTCTGCAACGCGCCGGGCCTCGCCGCGATCCAGTCGGGCACCAAGGCCGAGTGCAAGCCGCCCCAGTGGTGATGAGAAGGGGGTTCCAGGTGGGTGCGCGCACAATACGGCCGGGCGGCGGGCGGGCGCGCGCGGCGCGGGGGAGGTGAGGCTGCCCTCTCGGCAGCCCTCTCCCTCCCTCGCCGCGCGGCGACCGTTTGGGTGGGGTTGCATTGTTCCGCGGGGTGCAGACCGTGTGGGCGCGCTGTAACACCGGAGCGCGGGGTCGATCGAGCGTGGTCGGGGGCGCGCCGCGCCGGTCACACGCCCTCTGTTCCTCCTCCTCTTCCTCCACCCTCCTCTCCCTCCTCCTCCCGGTCGGGCGTGCGCGGTGCGAGGGCAATGTCGCCGCTGGCGTCAAACGCGAGCTCCGCCCCCCCCTCGCGCAGCGCGAGCGCGGCCGCCGAATTCTCGGCGAATCGAATTTCGTCGATCAACCCTGCCGCGTCGGCCAGCTTGTGCCACGCGCCGCACCCGTCGCACTGCAGAAAGACGGCGCCCCGGTCCCAGGCGACGGGGTTGACTTTTTTTTCCGTGCGAGCGTCGCACACGTTGCAGGTGAAGGAGACGCGGCGAGACCGGCGCGGCTTGGCCAGGGGGACGCGGGCGACGGTGCGGTCGTCGTCGCTGTCGCTGGTGCCGAGTGGGGAGGGGGCGGCCGCGGCGGGATGGCGCGGGCGCGGGCGCGCGGGCGCGCACACCGCGGGCCGGGGCGGGCGCGCGAGTGTCGGGAGGGGGCGGTGCAGCGCCGCCCGCATCGCGGCGGGCGCGCGGCCGGACGAGGCGAGAGGAGGGAGGTGTGTGCGGCGCGGCCAGCGCTTAGCGACCGGAGCCTTCACTCGGCGCTCAGAGACCCCCGGCCGGCCGCCGTCCACGGCTCGATTGCGCCGTCGCGCGACTGTTGTTGCAGTGTGTTGTGGTGTGTGCGGGGGGCCAGCCCCCCCGCGCCCCCGTCTCTCACCACCCCAAACGACTCGACACCGCCACCGAGGTGGGGGGGGGGTACCCCCCCCCTCTCCCCTCACCCCCGCCCGCTGACCATGGGCGGCGGCCGCTCGCTGGGAAACGCGGGCGGCGGCGGCCGCTCGGCCGGCAGCGAGCGCGGCGGGCGGCGCGTGGGGGCGCGCGGCGAACGGGCGCGGCGCCCGCGCACGGTCGACCGAGAAGACGGGGCGCGGGAGGCTTCCCAAGCGGCTTGGCCCGCGGCGGCGGCGCCAGCGCCGACCGCGGCGGCGAGGGCGAGTTTGGCGGCGAGGCCGGCGACGCCGGCGAGCGCGGCGACCGGGCTGCGGCCGCGGGGCTGGGAATCCTCCGCGAATGGCGCCCGGTTGAGCACGGGCAGCACGACGGGCGTGCGGTGCGCGGCGGGCGGCGCGGGAGGGTCGAGCGCAACGCGCGCGGGCGACGGCGGCGCGCGCGGCGGGCGCGAGGCAAAGGGTTTGCGCCCCTTGGCGGTGCCAACGTCACCGCCAGCACTACCACCGTCGGCATTGGTGCGGAAGCGGCCGACGGAGACAACCCCCCCAAACGTGGGGTCGAACGAGTAACGCGACCCTTGCACGCTCGCATCCCCGCCCGCCGCGGCCGCCGCGCTGTGCAGCGCAGGCGCGGCAGCGTAGTCGGCAGAGCGACGGGCGAGCGAGGCGAGCGAGGCGCGAGCAGAGGCGCGCGCGCGCGCAAAGCGGTCGCCGGGCGACGACCGCCCATTTTCGTCGGCGCGCGCCGCCGACGCCGGCCGCCGACTGGGCGACGCGCGCAGCGACCACCGGGACGGCCCCGCCGCCGCGGGCGACGCCGCGGGCGACGGGCTCGCGCGCAGGCCCGGCCGCGCGTCCCGGAAGCGGGGCGGCGACCGCGCGCCCGCGGACGACACCGACCAGGCGCCCGCGGGCGAGGGAGCGCGCGCCGTGGGCGCGCGCGCGCCGCCGCCGTCGGGCGACGCGACGCGCGACGAGCGCGGGGTCGACCCGGACGACCCGGTGAGCTCGCAGAACGCGATGACGTCCCGCATGACGTCCTAAAGATAAGATGGAGGACAGAGTGGGCGGAGAACGGTGGGCGGGGCGGCTCGCGGTGCGGCGTCGCGCGGCGCGCGGGGCACGCGCGCGCGCGCGCCCCCGATTCCCTCCTCCTCTCTCCTACCTTGCCAAAAACGACGCTGACCAGCCCCGCCCGCGTCACCAGGGCCAGCTCCCGGCGCAGGGCGTCGACCGCAGAGAGCGCGACCGCTCGGTCGTCCGACTCGCGCGGCGGCAGGGACGCGAGCTCGCGCAGCTTGTCCTCCAAGAGCTCGAGTTGCTCGCTGTGGAGAGAGTGGTGGTGGGCGTGGGGTCGAAACGCCCCCTGCGCGCCCGCCGCGCCCCGCGCATCGCGCGCTATTCGTGCGCCGCGCGCCGCCCCGCCCCTCTCCCTCACCGCGTCGCCAGCAGCGCCTCCCGCTCCCTGTCGGCGCTGCTAGGGTCGAGCTCCAGGGAGGAGGAGATGGGGTGCGACGCCTGCACGGCCGAGCGCAGGCGCGCCTCCAGAGCGCACGCGCGCGTCAGCGCGGCGTGCAGGCCGCGCGTCTCCGCGTCTGCGGCGGTGGCGTACTCGGGAGGCTCCATGGGTGAGTGGGTGGTGGGGCGGGCGGGCAAGAGGGGGCCCGGCGGAAAGGGAGAGTGCGGAGGGCGCGGCGAGCGCGGCCGTCGCCACTGCCCGCACCCGCCCACCTTCTGCAGAGTGCGCGCAAGTGACACAGCCGCCATGACCTTCTGCAGAGTGCGCGCAAGTGACACAGCCGCCATCACCTTCTGCAGAGTGCGCGCAAGTGACACAGCCGCCATCACCTTCTGCAGAGTGCGCGCAAGTGACACAGCCACCATCACCTTCTGCAGAGTGCGCGCAAGTGACACAGCCACCATCACCTTCTGCAGAGTGCGCGCAAGTGACACAGCCGCCATCACCGGCCGCCCCCCCTCGCCCCGCCCCCCCGCCGGTGCGTCCACACGTTGCCCGGCCGCACGGGCGCCGCGCCGCTCGCCTCGAGAAAGGCACGCGTCGCGGCCGCGTCGCCCGACGTGAGGCGCACGCGCTCGAATTTGGGCTTGCGCCCGCCGTGCGGCGGCGGGTCGCCAGAGGCGGCGCCGCGCGGCGGCCCCACTCCTCCGCGCGCCCCTGGCGGCGCCCTCTTGCCGCACGCCTCGCAGCGCACGCTGCCCGCCGCGTTGTGCAGCGTGCACGCGGCGCACGTCCACGAGGCCGCGCCGGTCGCGGGGAGGGGCGCGCCCGCGGCCGCCGCCGCGTCGAACAGCGCGGCGCGCCGCGCGCCGGCGGGCATCGTCGCCACCATGGCGCCAACCAGGTGCTCCAACCCGGCATCCGTGAGCGCTTCCACGTACGAGGGGGCGGTGAGGCGGCCGTTGGCGTAGTCGGCGGCGACCGCGCGAAAGCGCGCGGCGCCGCCGTCGCCGACGGCGGCGACGACGGCGGCGAGCAGGGCGCGGTTGGCGTCTCTCAGGGCGGTGGACGCGTTGCCCGTCGACGCGCGGCTCGGCGCGGGGCCGCTGCCGCCGCCACCGAGCGCGGGAAAGTCGGCGGCCGACGGGCGCGCGGCGGGAGGGGGCGGCGGCGGCGGGCGGGGGACCGCGGCGGCCGAGGGCCCCAGCGCGGGAAACGCGTCGATAGAGGGTGGCGGCGGCCGGGGCGGCGGCGGCCGCGCGCTGGAGAGCGCGGGAAACGTGGCGCGCGACGGGGGCGGGCCTGCGGCGGCCGCGACCCGGCGGACCACGGGGGCCGCCGGCTGCCGCATAGCGCCACCACCACCCACAAGGCCCAGCGCGGGAAAATCGTCCAGCGTGGGTGCCGCGGACGACGCGCCGGACGAACCGCCGGCGGCCGCGCTCCAGCGGCCGCCGCCGCGGCCACGGCCACGGCCACGGCCCGCGCCGGCCAGGGCGCCCGAAGACCCGCCCAGCGCGGCCGGAAAGTCGCTGTCCCGCAGCACGGGCGACGTGGGGCGCGGCTGAGGCGCCGGCATGGGCGGCGGGTCGTCGGCCGGCGGCGCGCGCGCGCGCTCGCGGTCCCTCCCGCCCCCGCCGCCGCCCTCGCGCCGCCGCCCGGCCGCGCCCACGCCGCTGGAGCTACCCCCTCCCGCCCCCACGCCCGCGTGCGGGCGGTACTGAACGTCGATGGGAATCGTGAGCGCCGCGCGCCGCTCGGCGCGCGACCCGCCGCCGCCCGCGTGCTCGCGCGCGGCGTGCGCGGCGAGCTCGGCGGCCGACCCGAAGACGACAAACCGGGCGTCCAGGCACGACTGCACGGCGCACGCGTGGTGGGCAGACGCGAAGTGGGAGGCCAGGGATGCGTAATCTTGGAAATAGGTCCAATCGTCCGGGTCGGCCCGCCGGCACAGGAAGCAGTGCTCATGCGCCTCGCGCATGTGGGCAAAGAGTTCACCGTCGCCGTAGAAGCGGCGCCGGCAGAAGCGGCAGGCCGGGTGGCCTTTGAACCCCGACTCGGCGAGCGGGCCGTCTGCGTCGCCGGTGGTTCTGTGGCGGGCCAGGGCCGCCTCTGAATACACCTGCTGCTCGGCCGCAAACAGTTTGCGGCCGTCGACGCACACGGGGCACAGGTGCAGGCCCTTGGCGGCCAGCGCGGCGCGCAGTTGTTTCATGGAATTGAACACCGGCGCGGGCGACCCGCCCGCCGCCAGCGCCGGGTGTGTGATCGCGGTCAGCGCCTTCATGGACGCGTAATGGTGCGCGTCGTCGAAATACGCGTCGGCGGCGGCCAGGCGGTGGAGCTTGCCCGCGCGTGCGGCGGCCGGAAAACCGTCATACGCCGACGCGGGCGGCGGCTCCTGCCCCACCCGGCACACAAAGATGCAGTCAGCCTCCACCTGGCAAATGACGCAGCGCGCATCGCGGAGGACAACGCGCAGGCGCACGCCGCACGTCGCGCACGACTCGGCGTGGCCGCACCGGGGGACCGCGACGTGGGTCAGTACGTCGGCGCAGATGGCGCAGTGGTCGTCGTCGGCGGGCATGGTGGCCAGCGGGAGACGGCCGCGGGCGCCGGATTGGCGGCCGGCGACGCGGGTCCGAGGCGACGCGAGGTGCGGGGTGCGCCGGGCGGCGGCGGGGCGGCGCCGGGCGCCCGGCGGCCGGCTCGTGGGTCGGAGGCGGCGCGGGCGGCCCCGATGGGGTCGGCGGCACGCGCCGAAGTGCGGCGAGCGCCGCGGACGCCGGCGCCGAGCCGTCTTTCACACGCCCTCCACCCCTCAGCTCCTCTTCTCTAGGCCACCTCCCGGCACCGAAACGAGGCCGCCACCGCGTCGATCGCGGGCGTGGCGTCGCCCAGGCGGGACGCGTCGGCCTGGAGCCTCAATTCATAGCGCCGCCCGCCCGCGACGCCGAGCACGGTCCGATACGCGCGCTCCCACTCGATCTCCTGGCCGGCGTTGATCGAAGCCTGGGTCACGGCCAGCTGGTTGCGGGAGGCGCGGGAGCGGAGGACGAGGGAGATGTCGTAATACGTCTGCCCGTCGTCGGCGACCCTCTCCGCCGCGCCGGTCACCTCGCCCTCGCGCGTGACCCCGATGCGGGTCGACATGAGCTCGGTCAGAAACTGGGCGAGGACGGTGGAGGCGGCGGCGGCGGGCGGGCCGAGGTCTGCGACCGACGCGAAACGCGACGTCGAGGGGGACGAGACGTTAACGAAAAGGTTCTCATCCACATCCAGGGGCGACCGGTAGAAGACGTCGTTGCCAGAGGTCTGACGATGGGGACGAGAGGGTGAGCATGGCGCCGTTTTCGGGGCGAGCCGCCGCCGCGTGCCAGCATTCCGCCCCCAACCCTCCTCCTCGCACCGTCACCGGCAGCCAGTCGTCCGGGTAGAAGAAATAGTAGCCGTCCAGCCGGTCCTCGTGCACGCGGAAGCCGGGCGGGGCCTCGATGAAGGCCGCGGCGCGGCGGGGAGGGGCCGCGGCGGCGATGGCCAGGCCTGCTGCGCCCGCCAGCAGGGCGCGGCGAGGAATGAATGGCTCAGGCTCGCGCGCGGCGGCTCGAGGAGGGGTGAGGCGCGCGGTAGCACATGCGGACCGCGGCCTGCGCGGCAGTTGGCGCGCGGTGGCGCTCGCCTGGGCGAGCATCGCGGGCGGGCCGACCGCTGCAAGGCACTTGCGGCGGGAGGAGAAGCGGGGCATGCGAGGAGAACGAAAGAGTGATTCACACCAACGCGCCGCACGCCACCCCACCCTCAACCCCCTTCTCCTACACCGTGTACCCGTTGTTCGGGTTGTCCAGCAGGGGCACGCGCTTGGACCAGCGGTGCGGGGCGCCGAGCGCGGGAGGAGGGCCGGTCTAAGGGAACGAGACGAGGGTGGTCGGTCAACGGGTCGCCGGAACCGCCGTCAACCCCGCCTCCACCCCCACTCCCTCTCGCACCGTCAACGCGTCGTCTTTGGCCGTCACATCGTACTGCACGACGTCCACAAAGCGCTGGTTGGTGCCGCCGACCAGTTGCCCGGCCCTCCTCGCGTCGCGCGGCCAGTACTTGATGTCGTACACGCGGTCGGGGCGAGCTTGCGGGACGATGGGGAGGACAGGGGGGGAGCTGGGGAGAGAGTGGGGGGCGAGGGCGTCGATCGCGGCGCCGCGGCGCACCGATGGGCGGCCACCGCCCCTCTTCCTCTCCCTCTCTCACCCGGGCGCGTGCTTGCGGTACTCAGTCGTCTTGTGCAGGTACGTCTGAAACTCGGGCGACGACGCGACGCCGGTGACCTGAGATGAAGAGGAGAGGGGGGGCGTGGGCGGGCGTGCGCGGGCGGCGCGCCTCGCTGGGTGCGCCAGGCATGTGTGCGCCGGTCAGCGGCGCCTGAGGCCGCCGCCCACGAGCGCGGCCGCGCGCGGTCGCGCGCCCTTCTCCTCTCCCCTACCTTCCACGGCGACTTGAACGGCAGCTTGGCCAGCAGCTTGGCGAGCGCGCCGCCCGCTTCGGCGCCCGCCATGGTATAAGGGCGGGGCGCAGCGGTGCGGGGAGAGTGAGATGGTGCGCTGCCCTCCTGCCACTCCCGCCTCCCCTGCCGCGCCCCGGCCGCTCGCCCAGGGCCCGTCTTGGCGGCCGCCGCACGCGCCCGCCGTTCGCTCTCGCGCCGACAGGCGCCGACCGCCGCGGCGCGCATCGTCGCGCGCCCGGAGCGGAGCCTCTGCCTCCCTCCCGCGCCTCCCGACTCCGCCACCATGGGCCTGTGGCTCTCCCGCATCGCGTCCCTCTTCGGCGGCGACCAGGAGGCCCGCATCCTGGTGCTTGGCCTGGACAACGCCGGGAAGACGACGATCCTATGTAAGAGGCGGATGGGGGGGTGGTGCGTGTGGCGACGCGATCTGGAGCGGGATAGAGGCGGCGGCGAGCGGTGGGCAACCCCCGCCTCGCGCCTCCGACCCGCCCCACCCACCCTCCTCTCCTCCCCAGACCGGCTGCAGGTCGGCGAGGTCGTTTCCACCATCCCCAGTGCGTACAAGGAAGAGAGAGTGAGCGAGACGGCGCCCAAATCGACCCGACCGCGGCAGGCGCCCGCCCACCCACCCTCGCCCCTCTCCAGCCATCGGCTTCAACGTCGAAACCGTCACCTACAAGAACATCAAGTTCCAGGTGTGGGACCTGGGCGGGCAGACGTCCATCAGGCCGTACTGGCGGTGTTACTACCCAAACACGCAGGCCATCATCTACGTCGTCGACGCGGCGGACGCCGACCGCGTTGCCACCGCGGCGTCCGAGTTTCACGCGGTGCTGGACGAAGACGAGTTGAAAGGGGCGGCCATCCTGGTCTACGCAAACAAACAGGATTTGCCGGGCGCGCTCGACGACGCGGCGGTCGCGTCCGCGCTCGGCCTCCCCGCCATCAAGACCCGGGACTGGGCCATCTTCAAGGCGTCCGCGGTGCGGGGGGAGGGGCTGTTTGAAGGGTTGGACTGGTTGTCCGGCGTGCTCAAAGCGCGCAAGGGGTAGGGGAAAGGCGGGGGGGGGGGGATGCGGCTGCCCTGTGACTTCCTTCCATCCTCGCCGCAGGGTCTCCGGGTTGCACGGTGGGGAGAATGGGGGCGGCGGGGCGGCGGACGCGGCGACGGCGCTAACCCCCACCCCACCCCCTTTACTTTCTCTTCCTCACTTCTTCTTGCGGAGGATGTCGGTCACCTCGTCCCGCTTGGCCTTGCCCCGGGAGTGGGTGCCCAGCTTGCGCTTGGCGAACTTGAGGGCGCGCTTCTCGCGGCCGGTCTGGAGAGAAGGGAGAGGAGACGGGGGGGGGGGGTCGGCGGCGTGCGTGGCAGCGGGCCCGCCTCTCCTCTCTCTCTCTCTCTCCCTCTCCTCTCCCCACCTTGAGCAGCTCGCCGATGCGCTTCTCGTACGGCGCCAGGCCGGCGACTTCGCGGATGATCTCGCGCACGACCTTGACGCGCTTCGACGCGCGCTGAGGGAAAGGGGAGGGATAAGGTCGGTTGGGGGTCGGTCTGTCGCCACAACGGCGGCCCTCAATACGGTTGACGTGCCCGCGGTAGCAGCGGCGCCGGCGGGCGGCGGCCGCGGGCGCACGACGGCGCGTCGGCGCGCCGATCGCCGCCGCCGCGCACCGCACGCGCCCGCGGCGGCGCGGCCGGCGCCCGCCGCGCCCGACAGACAGATGTGTGCAGCAGCCGTGCCGCAGGAGGGAGCCGGCGACCGCCACACCCCCTCCGTGCACGCAGCCCGGGCGGCGGCGCCGCGTCGGCGGCCCGCCTCGATCCCGGCCCGCGCGCCGCGCGGACGCGGCGGGCCCGCCTCGCGCCCGCCTGGCGGGTCCACATCAAGCGCGCACGCCCCGTGCAGGGCGGGCTCGACCGCCTCGCCCCCCCTCCCCCAACACGCACCCCCTTGCGCGACGCAGGGCGGGCCGCCTTCTCGCGCTTGGTCACCACGTGGCCTTTCTCCAGGCCGACGGCGATGCCCTTGACCATGGTGGGAGACGGGAGGGGGGGAGGTGTGGGGGACGCGAAGCGCCGCCGACGGCCGCGCGTCGACCACTCCCTGTGCCGCTGCCTTCTTATCCACGCCCTCTCTGCCCATTGCATGTTCGCCCTGCGCACTGTCTCCACCCTGCGCGCCACCCCCCTGGGCCGCGGCGCCGCCCCCACCGCGCGGCCGTGCCGCGTCGCCGCGATGGCGCTCTCCCAGGACGAGCTCAAGCAGCAGGCCGCGTGGCAGGCTGTCGACTATGTCAAATCGGGCATGAAGGTTGGGCTCGGCACGGGGTCGACGGCCGCGTTTGCCGTCGCCCGGATCGGGGATCTCCTCAAAAAGGGCGACCTGGCCGACATCATCGCCGTCCCCACCTCGGTCGCGACATACGAGCAAGCCAAGAGTGAGTGAGGAGAGGTGGGGGCGGAATGCGGCCGGGATAGGGCGGGGCTGGCGGCGCAGCGCCTCCGCCCGACCCGCCGCCGCGGCGACTCGCCCACACACTTCACGCCCTCCTCGCCAGGCCTCGGCATCCCGCTCGCCACCCTGGACGAGGTCCCCACCCTGGACCTCGCCATCGACGGCGCGGACGAGGTGGACCCGGAGCTCAATCTCGTTAAAGGCCGCGGCGGCGCGCTGCTGCGCGAGAAGATGGTGGAACTCCAGTCGGCCAAGTTTGTGTGCATCGTGGACGAGTCCAAGCTGGTGGCGGGTCTGGGCGGGAGCAAAGGTGTTTGGGAGGGAGGGAGAAAGGCGGGGGCGGCGGCGGCGGCGGAAACCCCGTTTCACGCCACCCACACGCCCCTCCCCCCCTCTCTGCAGACGCCATGCCCGTGGAGATCACTCAATTCTGCTGGGAGTTCAACCTGCGCCGCATCCGGGACCTCCCCGAAGTCAAAGGGTGCGACGCCAAACTGCGCATGAACAAGGACGGCTCGCCCTACGTCACCGACAACGGCAACTACATCGTCGACCTCTACTTCTCGACCCCCATCAAGGACGCGCGCGCGGCGGGCGCCGCGCTCAACGCGCTCGTGGGCGTCGTCGAGCACGGCCTCTTCCTCGACATGGCGGACGTCGTCATCGTGGCGGGCGCGGACGGCGTGCGCCAGATGACCAAGTGAGAGAATGAGAGAGGAGAGAGGCGGGGAGGCGGGCGCGGGGGCGAGCGCGGGCGGCGGCGTGTTGGCGCGGCGTCCACCCGACCCTCGCTCTCGCTCTCGCTCTCCCTCGTTTCGGTGCGGGGCGGCGGGCCGGGTTGCACGCCCCGGCCGCACACCCACCAGAAAGCAGAGAGAGAGACCCCGCCCCCCCCCCCCGGCGCGCGCGCGCCAACCCTCGCGCCTCGTCAGTTGTACACCAGGTACGTGGGCGTCGCCGAAAACTTTTGGTACCCTTTGATGACCTTGTTGACGGCGTCCAGAAAGTCTTGCTCGGTCACGGTTTTGCGGCGCGCGCGAATGGCGTACATCCCCGCCTCGGTGCACACCGACCGAATGTCCGCCCCCGTGGACGACGGGCACAGGCGGGCCAGCAACTCAAACCGGATGTCGCGCTCGACCGACATGGTGCGGGTGTGGATGCGGAAGATCTGCGCGCGCGACGCGAGGTCGGGCAACCCGAACTCGACCTTGCGGTCCAGCCGCCCCGGCCGCAGCAGCGCCGGGTCGAGCGTGTCGGGCCGGTTGGTGGCCATGAGCACTTTGACGTTGCCGCGCGAGTCGAAGCCGTCGAGTTGGTTGACGATTTCGAGCATCGTGCGCTGCACCTCGTTGTCGCCGCCCGCGCCGTCGTCGAAGCGGGCGCCCCCGATGGCGTCGACCTCGTCGAAGAAGACGAGGCACGCCTTCTTGGAGCGGGCGAGGGTGAAGAGCTCGCGGACCATGCGCGCGCCCTGGGGGGGGGGGAGAGGGACGAGGGGGGGTCGGTCGGACCGTCGCCGCGACCCCAGTCGTCACCCAAACCTCCCTCCCTCCCCCTCCCTCCCCCTCCCGCTCCCCCCCCTCACCTCGCCGACGTATTTCTGGACGAGCTCCGACCCGATGACCCGGATGAAGCACGCGTCCGTCCGGTTGGCCACCGCGCGCGCCAGCAGCGTCTTCCCCGTCCCGGGCGGCCCGTAGCAGAGGACGCCCTTGGGCGGATCGATGCCGAGCGCCACGAATTTCTCGGGGTGGAGCATCGGCAGCTCGACGACCTCCCGCATCTTTTCGATCTGCTCCTTGCACCCGCCGATGTCTGAACAGGGGGGAGGGAGGGCGTGGGGGGGGGTAAGGGGGGGTGTGATGGCGGGCGCGAGGCGAACGCGGCGACGTCAACGCACCCCCCGACACCCGTCTCCTCTTCCCTTTTCTTCTTACCCGCGTACGTGATGTCCGGCTTCTCCTCCACCGTCATCATGGTCACCGACGGGTCGATTTTCGGGGGGAGCGGGATCTGGATCTGGTACTTGTTGCGGTCGACGCTGAAAAAGAAGAAGAAAAAGAGAGGGGGCGGTCGGCGGTCGGCGCGCGCGCGCTCCCTTCTCCCGCCCCGCCCCCCCTTTCTCGCACCCGACGCGCATGCCCTCCTCGATGTCGGTGGGCGCCACCTTGTCGCCCAGGCCGACGACGAACTGGGGAGGGAGGGAGGGGGGGGGGAGGGGGGGTCGTCACGCGAGCGCCGTCGCTCCTTCACCCCCCCCCCCCCCCCCCCCCCCCCCCCCCCCCAGTGGGGTTTGGTTTGGGGTAATAATAAAAATTTGGGGGGGGGGGGGGTGGGGTTGTTTATTTTGGGGCGGGGCGCCCAGGGCGGGG
>Ga0315284_10000448_pt1 | contig 56241 bp, 41 predicted proteins | sample YL17G09_16_MG_FD_203696 | JGI IMG/M metagenome (GOLD analysis project Ga0315284, IMG submission 203696) | Sediment microbial communities from Yellowstone Lake, YNP, Wyoming, USA - YL17G09_16 | ecosystem: Environmental > Aquatic > Freshwater > Lake > Sediment | place: USA: Wyoming | collected...
TATCATTGAAGGATCTTCGTTCAATGATTATTACACCAGCGTTATCGGCACTCTCGGTGCAGAAGCACAGACAAACGACAGGCTTGTGACCAACCAGGCGATTCTAATCAATCAGCTCGAAAGCCAGAGACAGGCGATAAGCGGCGTTTCTATCGATGAAGAATCTCTGAACATGATTCAGTTCCAAAGGGCATTTGAGGGTGCAGCAAAGGTTTCAGCAACCTTAGACTCAATGATCGAAACCATTATCTTCGACCTTGGTGTGACTTAATCCGTATTCGTGAAAACACAGGATTAAAGTAGCCCGGCATGCGTTCCGAACCAGACTATCAACAGAATAAAAAAACAAATCAAGCATGCCGGGAAAATATAGGAGTGATGCGCATTGAGAATTACTCAAAATATGATGGTAAATCAGTTCCTTCAGAACCTGACGCGCCTTAACGAACGGTTGTTAATAAACCAGTTCAAGCTATCGCAAGGCGTCAACTTCTCCAAACCATCCGATGGTCCTCTCGAAGTCGGACGAATTCTTGGCTTTTATTCCACAGAGGCATCTTTCGCCCAGTTCAAAAAGAACATTTCAGATGGCAATTCCCAGGTTGAATATATCGACACGCTTCTACAGGATATGGTCACTCGAATCACCGATACACAGACGAAAATAATCCATGGTGCCAATGAAACTCTCGATTCCTCTGACCGAGGGGCTCTCGCACTTGAGATCAATCAATACTTGAACGCCATGTATCAAGACAGCCAGACAAGATTCCGCGACAAGTATTTATTCGCCGGTTTTAGAACCCTCACCAATCCGTTCAAAGGTTCTTTCTCCAAATGGGATTCCTTTCTCGGTTCGATCGAATACCTTGGAGACAGGGGCGCAATCGGACGTCGCATCGGTGACTTCACAAGACTTCCTATTAATATAAGAGGAAATGAGCTATTCCTTGAACAGACATATACACTCGAAGGCAAAGTGATACCGACCAATGTCAAGCTTGGATTCACGGGAACCCTCACAATCAATGATATCGATATCAAAATCGCATCATCCGATACACTCGAAGACATAAGAGACAAAATAAACAACAGTGAAAATATAAAAACTATCGCTTCAACAGATTCCGGTTATTTGAACCTTGAATCAACAACGAGCTCCGAGGAAATCGAGATTTCCGATGACCAGAATGGGTTGTTACTCGATCGGCTCGGTCTGAATGTCAGAGGTGCTTTCACTCGCGGTATTACAGCACCGACTTTACCCGTTATTGACTCGACCGGAGCTATTTTCAACACCGCTGGTGCGGTCGCGAATCTGACATACGATGAAACGAATAATACATTGAATATGCATCTTGGTGCTGACGCCAATGATGGTGTCGCAGCACATTACAGCATCAAAATCCCACCAAAGACCTACGCTGATGCCGCTGAGCTTGCAGCTGCAATTCAAACCGAAGTTGATAGAGCATTCGGGCAGAACAAAATAATCGTCGAAGAGGTCGGTGGTGCTTTAAGATTCACAACTTATGAAACCGGAGCTGCTATCGATATCGGTGACCTACAAGTCGGTGGCGATGTCGATGGTGTTTCAGATACAGCATCGGACTCAGCGAATCTTAACCTTGTCGCAGGACCGGCTCCCGCTCCTTTAACCAACGCCTCAATCGCTGGTACTGATGGAACTGACAAATTCTCAATCGATATTGGCGAACTTGTAAGCAGGGCAGACCGGGATCCCGATGCGGTCACCCTGGACCTTCGCGCAAGTCAAACAGGAACTCTTACGGAGTTAATCGATGAGATAAATTATCAGATCAGCCAGGACTTGACTCTTCGTGGAACTGTCAGGGCAAGGGAATACAACGGACGACTTCTAACCGAAACTGTAAAAACCGGTCATGATATAAAAGCTGACCAGTTAAAAATTGCTGATGTGACCGCGGGAACTCTCACCGGACTTGGTCTCCTTGAAACCGAATCAGCCGCTTATATAGATGGCGCCCCGCCGCCAGCTTTTCCTGTAACTATCACCTCAGGTGTAAACGATACAATAGTAATAGATATCGGACCCTCAGTCAGTCGTAACGGTATCAACCACGACCCGATAACACTTAAATTACGTCCCGGAACCTATAATAATATTAGCGAACTACGAGATCAGGTTAACCTGAGAATCAACAGTTCTCCTGAATTGTTTGGAAGCATTGTCGCCACTGTTGAAGGTCCCGTAGGAGGAGAGTATCTAAGAATCGCATCGCTTGGGAAAGGAAGCGATGTTGAAGGCGCGGACCTTGTTATAACCGGTGGAACAGCTCTTGCCGATCTCGGTCTTATCGCAACTACCGCGATAGATGGCGGTGGCGTGTCTGAGGGAAAAGGAATTGAACTCCTTCCTCAGAACATTTTCAATACGATGATTGAAATCCGTGACAGCCTTTTAGACTTCGCAGGTGGTTCCACTCCCATAAATCGTCTTATAAATGAAGATAGAACCTTGATAGATATATTTGATGGCGACAAGATTACATTTGAAGCCGGAGGACGAAGCCTGACCATCACATACCAGGCTTTCGATACTATCGAAGACCTGTTGAACACTCTCAACGATTTCCTCGGCATGAAAGCAACAGCTAAAATCGATCGCTGCGGGAGAATCGTAATCGAGAATAACACCAACCAGAAAATCGAAGGCTTGAAAATAAGTTGTGCCAGCTCTGATGGTCTTTCTGAACGCACCTTATTCAACGAGATTTTTAAAATTGATGACACCGTCCTTGGTTTTGCATCCGTGGCAACCGGTGTTCTCACAGATCCGTCGCGACATGATTCGCTCGGCGAATCGCTTATCTCCAAGATACAGGAGGATATGGATAATTTCCTTAACTTCCAGGCTTATGTGGGAGCGACTGCAAACCGCCTGAGTCGAACATCCAACTTGATAGATGCAAAAGATTTCAATATCAAATCCCTTAGAAACGAAATAGAAGCAGCGGATATTGCAAGAGTGATGATGGAGATAACGCAGATGGAATCGACATTGCAGGCATCATTGAATGTGGGAGCAAGAATCATTACGCCAAGTCTTCTGGATTACCTTAGATAGATGCCAACCATTAAAGACTTCATATATTGGTTAAGAATCCCGATAAATATACGGGGAGAGCATTCACCACTTATACGCGTGGCTTTATCTTGCGCTAAATTTTGATATAATCCTTTCCGGCATGCGCCGGACTATGGGAGAGTTAATTGGAGCTTGAAATAACTCACAGCAAGCAGTCCTCCCCAGTACGGATAGCATCATCACGCTTCGGGGAAATTGTAATAACACCCGAATATATCTGGGAATTCCCAGAGGGTTTGATTGGATTTCGATCTCATAGAAGCTTCGCTTTAATAAGCACTAACGATGCCGAAGAAGCGCTCTTCATGTGGCTTCAGTCGGTAACACAAGGCGACTTCGCTCTTCCCGTGATGAACCCTCTAAGGATATTCCCGGATTATATAATTCGTCAGGATGAACCCGAGATAATCCGCCTTGGATTCAACAAGGCGAAAAATGTGCAGGTACTTGTCATTGTGACAGTTCCTCCGGGCGATCCTGAGGGTATCACAGCGAACGTGGCAGCGCCTCTTATTATCCTGCCTGAAAAGAAAAAGGGATGGCAGGTTATACTCGAAAAAGGACCTTACAGAGTCGCGCAGCCATTGTTCGCAAATAGAGATAAAGCCCTTGAAGAGGGCGAAAATATTGTTTCTGTAGGGACGCTATCACCACCGGTTCCGATTATTAATGAATCGGAATCGAAAAAGAAATCCAGAACAAAGTCCCTGACTAACATCTGGATTAAGGAGGTGAAGCTGCCACCGGAAACAGGACAGATAAGTCCAGAGGATTGAGATGCTTGTTCTATCAAGGAAGGTAAACGAAAAAATTCTCATCGGGGGGAATATCGAGATTACCATCGTGGATATAAAAGGCGAGATGGTGAAAATCGGTATAAGCGCACCAAGAGACGTTTCAATATTACGAGCGGAATTGTTAACCGAGGTGGAACGAGCGACTGTCGAAGCTGCCATGAGCGGTACCGCTGGCATCGAAGAACTTAAAGCTGTCGAGAAAATGTTGAAAACAAAAAAGAAGATGTGATTCATCTCCCAATATCATTCAATTCAACCAATTGGTTCCCACATCGGTGGGATTTTTTTTATAAGGGCGATGGGTAGGTCGCCTTCATAAACAAATGATATAATCTGTTGTTTGATTTGCAGTATTTGATTCGCAAGGAGACGAAGTCATGCCGAAATCACAGAAAGAGCGTCTCGAAGAACTCAGAAACAAAAAACTCATTGCCATGGAGGGTGGCGGTGAGTCCGCTATAAAAAAACAGCATGAAAAAGGGAAACTCACAGCGCGGGAACGTGTTGAAATTCTCACCGATCCCAATTCGTTCGTTGAATTCGATATGTTCGTCGAAAGTGAAAAACAAATCGAAGGCTTGAAAGCGTTTCCCGGCGATGGCGTAGTCTCCGGTGCTGGTAAAATCGGCGGACGGCAGACCTTTGTATTCGCGCAGGATTTTACAGTTATGGGTGGAAGTCTTGGCGAATTCCATGCAAAAAAAATATGCAAGATGCTCGATCTCGCCATGAAACATGGATGCCCGATAATCGGAATCAACGACTCCGGCGGCGCTCGTATTCAGGAAGGCGTTGACTCGCTCGCTGGGTATACCGATATCTTCATGCGAAACACTCGCGCAAGCGGCGTTATCCCCCAGATAAGTGCGATAATGGGTCCCTGCGCCGGCGGTGCCGTGTACTCCCCTGCCCTCATGGATTTCATAATCATGGTCAAAGGCTCATCGCATATGTTCCTCACCGGTCCTCAGGTTATTAAAGAAGTACTCAATGAGGATGTCACATTTGAGGAGCTTGGCGGCGCGATTACTCACAATCAAACGAGTGGCGTTGCACACCTCGCGGCATCAACCGAAGAAGAAGCTCTCATGATGATTCGCGCTCTGATTAGCTATCTCCCCTTGAACAACATGGATGATCCACCGTTTGTGTCATCCGATGACGACCCGTTCCGTCGCGAACCGATTCTCACGGAGATTATCCCCAACGACCCGAATAAACCATACGATATGAAAGATATAATCTACGCTGTCGTCGATGAAGGCTCGTTTTTTGAGATTCACCCTTTGTTCGCGCAAAACATAATAGTCGGATTTGCAAGGCTTGGCGGTCATGTTGTCGGCATCGTCGCGAATCAGCCGAAGGTACTCGCGGGAGTTCTCGATATAAACTCATCGGACAAAGGCGCTCGATTTGTCCGATTTTGCGATGCTTTCAATATCCCGATTGTAACATTCGAGGATGTCCCCGGATTCCTGCCCGGAAAAAATCAGGAGTTCGGAGGGATAATCCGTCATGGCGCGAAACTCGTTTACGCCTACTGCGAAGCCACAGTACCAAAACTCCAGGTCGTGACACGGAAAGCATACGGAGGAGCATATTGCGTGATGAGCTCAAAGCATGTTCACGCGGATTTGAATCTTGCCTGGCCCAGCGCCGAGATTGCTGTAATGGGCTCCCGAGGAGCTGTGAATATTATTTACAAAGATGAGGTCGCGAAAGCCAAGGATCAGGAGAAACGTCGAAGAGAACTCATGGAGGATTACGAGGATAAATTCAATCATCCATATATAGCAGCCAAACGCGGTTACATCGATGACATAATCGAGCCAATGGATACTCGTCCGCGACTGATTCAGGGTCTCGAACTATTTCTCAACAAACGCGAGGAACTCCCTCCCAAAAAGCATGGATGCATGCCATTGTAATATTTGGATTCGCAATCGAGCGATTATTCTCTGAAATAATTTATATTTTTCAGACCTCTGAAAAAGTCGAAAATCAAGACATTGATGATGAATTGCTTTTTTTATTCGGGAGGGTGAGACTCCTGTCGAGCCGCATTTCAACAGGGAGTTTGCATATCTCATTTATGGCTCGGCCCTCCATCTTGTGCAATTTACCGACTTTTTCAGAAATCTCATTTTTATATTGGAACATCTGGTGCCACTTTTAAATTAGACTTTTACATAGTAAAATCAAATCAGGTCGCTTATTACGGACAAATTTCCTCCAATCCATTTAATAATAGGAGAGTGATTATAATGATCCGCCTTTTTTCATTGCTATCATTCTTATTTATTTTTTCATTAATCGTGTTTGGTTGCTCAGGCAATTCATCATCTCCCATGACTCCATATCAAAAACCTGATTCCGCAACAATTCCCTTATCAGAAACCGACAATCATGTATCAAACCAGGCTATTCTCGGAAGCTGGACAGCTCATTTCAACATTGAATCCCTCAAGGTTACGGTAATCCCCGAACGAATTCCGAGCGCCCATTACAATGTAAAATCGCTGGTTCCTCCACCCGAAATAAAGATTAATTCCTATGACCCTATTTCAAATGTAATAGACATAGATGTTACTCTTACAAACAGCTTCGATGTGGATGGTTACGATGTCCGGCTGATTATTTACACCGACGATCTTTATCACATGTTGTTAAATCCCGACCAGTGGACACCGCTTTATGATATCCCCGGTGGTGATACTATCAATCCTTTTAAAGCTTATGCCAAAAACGAACCGAATCGAAAATTTTCAAGCCACGCGCAGCATACTGAAAATCTGTTGATTTATCTTCCCAATGGCAATACAAGCGTGTCTTTCACCATGGAAGCATCATATCCGAATAACTGTAAAGAACCATACTTACTTGAAAATTTTCAACACGATATTCTATATTCCGATGCTGGTTCCGTTGCGGAAGTGAAAGTCGATGTACTGGACTGGCAGGGAAATACAAGCTTTGTTTCTCTTCATTGCCCTGAGATTACAGGAATGGGCTTAGTACAATTCTCTCAGGAAAGCGCTAATACGTGGAAACTAAATCTTGTGAACAATACCGGTGCGTATCCCGGTTCATACAATGCTATCTTAGTCGCCGGATCATCGGATTCCGGTTCGCTGGTACTCAATGATTATGTAAGGATATATGTAACAAAAAGCGAATGCGACCCTGCTCCTGAAATCACAACAACTGAACTTCCAATCGGTCACCTGCATGAGAGGTATCATACTCAGCTTAACGCAGTCAACGGAGAAGGCAATCTTAACTGGTCATATACCGGTGACCTGCCTCCGGGAATTGAACTTATGCCTGAAGGACTTCTTACCGGTAATCCTCAGAGTATGGGAATCTTCACAGCAACTTTCAAAGTTGAGGATTCATGCCGGTGGGGAGCCCAAACCGATTCGATCCAACTTGACCTGGAAATCGAAGAGGAATTAACCAAAATCTCTTCTGTACAATTCCTTGAAAAAATTGCTGAAGACACATGGTTTGATATCGGTGTCATGCCGGACTCTTACGTTTACATAGTAGCTGACCATCCAGCGACCGGCAACACAAATATGACTCGAACATGTATTCAGTTCGAACACAATCTCGCCAATCCTGTTGTGCTTAATCCCGGAACAGGGATGGCTGATGTCTGGGATAATGGTTTTACTATTCCATTTGACAGATGCGATGTTACGAACACCGGTATGCTGTCCACCAACCCTGAGAAGCATGCGTTCGCGTTATTCAGCGTATCCGGGGACGTTGCCACGGACACGATTGATGGTGCGTGGGCTGTAAGTTGCGGTAGCTGGATTTTAGGTGTGACAGGCATGGCTGATATCTGGGACCAATACTCCTTAAAATGGGGTACAGCCGCTGCGGGATATGAACAAATAACTGATTGCGGAGATCCAAACCATGACTCCAGTATATTTTTCTCGGATCTGCTTAATATGCTCTTCAATACTGTATCTCCACCGCTTTACAATTATTATGAGGTTGTGGCTGTTAATGGCCTGGATTTGACGGATAACGCTGTGTTTTTTGTTTCCGGAGGTAGTACCGGTTATCTCTCCATTTCCGGTTCCTGGTTTACTCTTGGAGCACCAATAACCGAATTTTACAAGACTGGAGAATTCGGAATAGAAGATGGAGAATTCAAAGGTGGACTGGATGTCGCGGTGGACGGAGATAGAAACATAGTAACACTTGAAGATCACGGGTATGACACATTTCGTTTACAGAAATTCGATGAGAATCTGAACTGGCTTTATAGTGCGCATTGGAACTTCGACGAGCATCCATTAAGAATGGATTTCGACCGTCTGGATAATCAATTATACGTGCTCGCATCGGAAGGTATTCACATTCTGAACGTCGAATAATAAACAGTCGCCAATACCATCATCATCAACCCATTCTGTACTGCTCCCTAATAGAGCAGAACAATATTCAATACTGCGACCGTCAGGAAGCAGTTCCCACGCTCGCCTGTCAACAAGATGCCCCGAAAGCCAACCGTCAGGGATGGAGCTCCGAACACAGCGCGTTAACAAGTAGATGGGGTGCTGCCCACAATCCCGCAAACAATCGACTAACCAAACCATGAATGGCTGATTCGGGATTGTGGGTGTTCAATGGAGTCCGAGTTACAGATATCACCCACAATCGCATCGGAGTCCAATCGAAACCGGAACTTTATTACTCCGCGATTGTGGGCAGCACCCCCGCTATATCCAGTAAATTTGAAACTGTCATCATGTCTCACAAACAAAAAACCCGGCATTTTACCGGGTTTAAATTTTCACAGTCACTTAGTTCAATTCTACTGCATCTGCCAGCCTTTGAATATCGGATGCGTCTCTCTATTTGTGGCTTCTTCTAATTCCAAATCAACTGTTACGGTTCCACCTTCGGTCAGAGTAACTCGTTTTTCGATTGGGAAGTGGTTTGGACCTCCTGCCCAGATTACATACTCGCCGGGATCGATATCCGAGAAATCAAATGCGCCACCATCACTTGTAGTGCGTATTCTCGCGATTGAATCAATCTGTTTAGTCTCCTCACTGAATGGTATCAACGCCACTTTCACACCGGTGACAAAATTCTCGGAACTATCGCGAATCGTTCCTGTTATCTTACCCGCTGTCTCGACGCTCGATGGCTCATCCCTCTCAAGCGGGATTAGATTCACGAGAGCGCCCTGATCGCCGGCTTCCATAAAGGCTTCAACCTGTTCAGTGCCGAACGCTGCTGGGACAAATCCCTCAGCATCGATTATCATCAAGTCCGGCTTGTCAGGTATATTCTCGAAATAGTAACTTCCAGCTACATCGGAATCCGCAACAAAGAAGTTTCCGAGACTTTGATAAATCAAGTCGATCTCGGCACCGACGACCGGCTTGCCATCGGGATCAAGAAGCGTTGCCGCGAGAGTCTTATCGCCAGGTCCAGCTGCTGGGAACTCAACCATGTAGCTGAAATCTCCATGACGTCCTTGCGTACCATCCGGAGGATCTAATGCGAGTCCCCTATCGATAACCGCTGAACCCTTGAATATTTCATGACCGTATTTCGTAATTGTCACATTGTATTGACCGACAGGTACACCCATTATTGAGAAGTAGCCTGTACCTGTGGTCACCGCGAATATATTGTTATCATCAAGGCTTACGAAAGTATTCGAAACGCCTCTGTCGGGATTATTAGCTGAGCGGACAGTGCCCCAGATAGTTCCGCCGGAGTCGCGACCATCAGAGGTACACCCGTGTCCACCGAGTAGTCCGAACAGGATGAATAGCGGGATAATCCCGAAAAGGAGTCTTATGAATATTTTTTCGCGTTTCATTTTCGTAACCATCCATGTTGTTATCGGTTCATATTTCCCGGCATCGCTGATTTATTTTGGTTCGGTTGTTTGTAATCCGTTCAAACGCGATGCCAGGCTACATATTATACTATTCCCTTCCCCCCCCTCTCCTGATTTTAGGAGAGGAGCAAGGGGTGAGGTCCCATCAATAAGGACTTCCTATCAAACAAAAAGGTGCCCAGAAAAACGGATGCGCATTGCCCATTCTATCAAGTATATGGCGCTGCGCGGCACCGAGCGAACATCCAAGAGGCAAATCCTCCTGGAACAGATTATCATAGAACTCGAGCATTAAATCATAACTTGATTTGTCTTCAAGTTTCCACAATGAAAGAAGCAAGCTGCGCGCGCCGCTTCCGAACAATGCCCTTGCGAATCCCCACAGCTCATCACCCTTGCCGATTCGCATTTTGCCGGTCTCGCACGCTGAAAGCACGATTAGCTTCATGCGCTCGGATTGGAAATCACCGCGATAGAACTCCTCGGATGTTATTGTTTGTCCAGCCGGCAGTTTGAGGTAACTATGCATCGGCTCGGAAGCATCAAAAACTCCATGACCTGCAAAATGGAACAGGCTTAAATACTCGAACAAATGTGAAAGATTATTTTTGAACTCCGATGTTTCACCAAGCGAAACAATCGATTCAATATCGCCCCTGAAACCGACCGGTACGCGTACATTTATTTCATCACCGAGTTCAACAAGAATTCCGTTACCGACTATTTCGCTCAGCTCGCGACCCTCATCAAGTGTCATCGATGCGTTATCATCGGGCGATGTCACAAACAGTTTCATGCCATCATCGAATTGAACAGGATTCGCAAGATGGTACGCCATCAGCTGAAGCGATGGCGATAACACAATAGAATGATTCCGTACAAGCGGTGTCTCCTCGTTCATGAGAGCTGAGAATGGTAGTCTGTGAAGAACACCATGAGGGTTGATTATCAGCTGGTCGAACGGGAGCAACTCATTCGCGATATCATCGAACAACAGGAAGAAAAGATTCTGATAGGGTTTCAGCCATTCACCCTCCGATTCCATTATTAGCGCATCTTTCGATGCAACTCCCATGCTTTCAAGCAACTTTATCTCTTCGTAAACACGGTCGACCTCATCCACGATTTCTCTTCGGGGAATCCTCTTGACTGTTTTTCTGAGTCCGATAAGCGGATTATACACAAGACGGATTAGGGCATCCTCACCCATGAAGAAATCGACAATGGCATCACCTACTCCGAGAAGATCCTTATCCCACAGGTTTGCAGCGTGTTCTTCACTCCATTCGATATTTGAGTCGGTTTCTTTTTGACCGTCGCCAATTAACATTTCTCTAAGGGAGCGCGATTTGCCATCCTGCATGACTCCCCAGAAATTCTCCGTATTTCTTTCAAGCTCAAGAAATACGATTTTTTCTATCAACTCTTTCTGATTGGCGAGGAAAGCGACCCTGTCGCGGTCCGCTTTGAGATCGCGACGCATAGATTCGAAAACGCCTTCAGCTCGTTTCAGATATGTGAATCCACTTTCGAGATCGCCTTTAACACGTTTCAAATCGCCAAGTTCGAGATACGCTCTCCAGATTCCCTCTTTATCATCTATTTTCTCAGCGATACCGACAGAATGTTCAAAGGATTTTATCGCTTCCTCGTTATCGCCGGCCGATTTATAGAGCAATCCGAGATTGTATAAATTAATCACCTGAAGAAGTTTGTAATCGTTCTGTTCGGCGAGTGATAAAGCTTCGCGGATTGTTTTCGCGGCCTCAGCGTAGTCTTTCATTTCGCGAAGTATATTACCCTTGTTTCCAAGCGTGCGGCATTCCTCGAGTTTGTTGCCGGTCTTGCGATGAAGTTGTAACGCTTCCTCCTGGAATGAAAGAGCTTCCTTGTGACGATCCAATTGGTTGTACACGGTGCCGATATTGCCATAGAGGACAGCGAGAAATTCCGGACGATCAAGCTTTCGCATTATCGGGAGCGCTTTCTTGAACGATTCAGCCGCCTCACGGATTAACCCAATCTCTTTCTGAACAATTCCGAGATTGTTATAGTAAATCGCCTTGCGTTCCTCATTTTCACTGACAGCGAGGATTTGAAGCGATTTCTCATGAGCCTCAAGCGCCTTCTGCAACTCACCCATCCGGTAATACACAACGCCGAGATAATTCATTATCTGGTCTGATGTTTCGAGGGCATCAGGTTTATTCGATAATTCAAAGGAGATTTCGAATTGATTAATCGATTCATTATATCGATGCTGCATCGCAAGCGATCGACCATACGCAACACGCGCTTTCTGCTCATCACCGCTATTTTCGAATCCGACTTCAAAAAGACGAGAGAAAAATCTATCAATGAATTTCAGGTTCGCAATTCCAACAATCGCATTAAAAAATCTGTGGATTGTCTCCCTGTCTTTGGGAGCAAACGAGAAATCATCCGGAAGATCAATCGAATCCCATTCTTTCGGAGCCGATTTGGCAAGCGTATCGATAAACTCATGTCCACTGAGAGACACGAGTTCTTCGAATTTAAGGTTAAAAATCTTTTCAATCCACTCTATCATTGTTCCGTAAGGGCGAATCTTGTATTCGCCTTTATATGATATGACAAGTCAGAAAATAAACACACTCAGAATTTTCCGATAAAAAACCCCCGAAACAAGCCGGGGGAAGGGAACATGATTACACCCAACTTAACCAGCCAGCGCTGTTTTTTCGCAAGCCGGATGGATACATTACTTAATGTTAAAATCGAACGGATCATCGGAAGACCGTACCTGCACCGGAGTTATCTTATCCTCGCTCAGGACCACATATTCTCCCGGATCAAGATTCTTGAAAACGAAGCGACCCTGGGTTCCGGTAACTGTAGTTTCGATTTTCTCTCCATTCTTTATCAGGTGAACCGGCACATACGATTTCCTCTTGCCAAGCTTGTCGATAAGGAATCCCTCGATTTTTGAATCGCGGATATCAACAACCTCAGCCGATACGCCCTCACCCCTCAACCCGGGAACGAGCTTTTCTCCGTTTACAATACAAATGCCAAGAATCGATTCTTTTACAGCATCCTTGACCGATGCGATTAATCCAACCTCGGTATCCGGGAAAACCTCATCGATACGAAATCCAAGAGCATCGGCAATTTTCTGCCTCGAAAGGTCGCTTGGTTCGCATTCGTTTCGCTCTATCTTAGATATGGTCGGTCTTGCCAAGCTACAAGCGTTCGCAAGGTCATCCTGCGACATATGAGCCTTCAATCTGCATTCTTTTACCCTGTTCTTCACGAAAGACACCTCACAAATTGATATGTCATAACGATAATATACCACAAGTTACAAAACGTGTCAAGAGCTTTCGTTACTAATATCCTTTTTTTTTGAAATTTTTTACATGCCCGATCTCTTTGATTTTACCATATCATTATGTTAGAGTGTTTCAATTATTTTAACTTTGTGAAGGAAATATCATTGTGTCTGTGATGGATTGGCGGATGTTTTAAGTGTGTCTGGAGCTACCATGGATGGGATAATTTACCTTGATAATGCGGCGACAAGTTTCCCAAAGCCGGATATTGTTCACGATACAGTACGAGAATTTTACAGTACAAAGGGTGTAAATCCCGGACGAACCGGCTGTGATCTGGCAATTGCCGCCGAGGAGATGATTCATGATACCCGCAGGTCATTTTCAGCATTTTTTAATAAAAGTCTTGTAGATGCCGGAAAAACGAAGGACCCTAATCGCCTTGTCTTCACAATGAACGCCACGATGAGTCTTAATCTTGTCATCAACGGTGTTGTCAATCCCGGCGACCATATTGTCACAAGCATGCTTGAACATAACTCGGTAATTCGTCCGGTCAATCATAAAGTCAGGGATGGCGCCGAGGCTACATGGGTGAAACCCGATTCAGAGGGTTACCTCGATCCCGATGATATCCGTAAAGCTATTAAAAATAATACAGTTTTGGTAATTATTAATCATGGCTCAAATGTCACCGGTGTCGTGCAGGATTTGAAAGCGATCGGTTCCGTATGTCAAGAGATGAAAGTGCCTTTTGCTATCGATGCCGCTCAGACTGCCGGAGTGATTCCTATCGACATGTCCGAGTGCAATATTAGTTTCCTCAGTTTTACCGGTCATAAGAGTTTGTTCGGACCTACCGGAACAGGCGGGATTTGTGTTGCCGATGATGCTGAAATCGAGGGTACTATCTACGGCGGAACTGGTGTACGCAGCGTCGAGCCGTATCATCTCGAGGCTTTCCCATACAGACTCGAAGCTGGAACTCTTAATCTCGCCGGCATTGCTGGTCTCAATGCCGGGCTTTGCTGGATTAAAGAAAAAGGAATGGAGAATATATACACGCACGAGATGGAGCTCCTTAAAATGCTCCAGGATGGGTTATCAGAGATAAAGGGAGTCAAAATCTGGGGCACGAAAAATCTAAAAAAACGCGTCGCGACTTTATCGATGACTGTTGAAAATTATGATGCTCAGGATGTTGGTACGATTCTCGATGTCGATTTCGATATATTGACCCGAACAGGACTTCATTGCGCACCATTGATTCACGAGCATCACGGCTCAGCTCCACGTGGAACAGTTCGATTCTCAATCGGTCCTTTCAACACAAAGGAGCATATTGAAAAAGCGATTAAAGCTGTCGCCGCGATTGCAAAGGATCGTTCATGATAGAATTTTCCTGGGATCGCGGACATCCTTGTCCGCATGATTACTAGATTTCTATCAATAGCGGACAAGGATGTCCGCGATCCCAGTGAGTTTTTCACACTCCCAGGAGGAACTTGAAAATGCAAATTAATGACAAAGACATACAACTCGACAAAGATGGATTCATGACAAATCCGAATCTATGGAATGATGAAATTGGGCTCGCTATCGCCAAAGAGGAGGGCATCGATGAGATGACCGAGGAGCACTGGAAAATTGTCAACTTCATAAGGACATACTGGCAGGAGAACGACCTTGCACCCGCTGTACGACTTCTATGCAAGGAAACCGGAATCAGCCTTCGTCAAATTTACAGGCTGTTCACATCGGGACCCGCTCGTGGAGCATGCCGAATAGCTGGTCTACCCAAACCCGATGGATGCGTGTAACGCTCCATCGGATGATTAGTCCTTTTTTGAAAAACCCCATATAATATAAAAAGCAATGAATGAAGCCGCTCGGATAATCGCTTCGGTGAGTATTGCATGGACAGTTATCGCGCTGTTCGTGCAATGGATTCAATCCCGGGCTCAGGATCGAAAAGAATACAGCGTTAAAGCCGGAAGCACGATAAAAGGTATTATCTACAACTTCACGTGGGCAATGACTCCCAGGCATAAAGAGAGTATGAGGCTGTATCCGATTGAGTTCATCATTGGTGTTCTGATGCATGTAGGGATTCTACTCGCGATTGCGAGAATCATCCTCATGTTGATATATCCATCGATTGCGGAGATTAAACAAGTTGCGTTCGTCATGATTTTTGGAATCTCGATTTTATGCGGATTGTATCAACTTCTCAGAAGAGTCCTGTCGAAAGAATTGCGAGCCATGAGCTGTTTTGATGATTATCTCGCGATTATCATCACTATCGATTTTCTAATAGCTGCTTTTCTGCATGAAATAGGGATCTTAAGTCCACCGATATTCCTTATTCACGCAACGGTTGTTTTCATCTATTTGCCAATTGGGAAGCTCAAGCACGCGCTGTTTTTCTTTATCGCGAGAGCCGAATTCGGAGCTCGCCTTGGCTATCGGGGGACATATCCGGGAAAATTGTAGGGGCAGGTTGACCATGATAAGGGATTAATAACCAGATTCATAATAATTACAATATCGAGTCAATATTCCAAATCCGGATAAAACCTGCCCTGGTCAAGAAGAATGTCCGACGCCATTTTGATAGATAAAAAAGCCCGCGATGCGCTTAGAAAAGCGATAAAAAAACTTGGAGCGTATCATCTGCACGCATGCGTCAGATGCGGTCTGTGCGGCGAAACATGCCATATCTATCTCGCCGATCCCGTTCCCGAAAATCTACCCGGATATAAAGCATCAAAAGTCATAAGTTTTTTTCGACGCTATCACACGCTCCTTGGACGAATCGCGCCATTTCTGATTGGCGCTCGTAATCTTACTTCCGAAGCGCTTGACGATCTCGTGGAGATTGTTTATGGACGATGTACAAACTGCGGACGATGCGGAATCAATTGCAGCATCGGTCTTGATGTGTCATCGGTTATTAGAATCGGACGTATCATTCTTGCGGAGTCAGGACGGGTTCCACCCAATCTTCAGGCGGTCGTGAATAATCAACTCAATACCGGCAACCAGATGTCGATTACTCCCGATGAGCTCAAGGAAACCACGAACTGGATTTCTGAAGACCTGCGAATTGAAATGAAAGACGATACGGTCAGGATTCCTGTCGATGAACCCGCTAAAAATGTTGTTTATTTGATAAATCCGAGGGAAGTAAAGTTTTTTCCTCTCTCCCTGATGGGTGCTGCGGGAATCTTCCATGCAGCAAAAGAGAGCTGGACAATCTCAAGCAAATTCTATGATGTCACCAATTACGGTTTGTTCTCCGGCGATGACGATGCTGCGACCAAAATAACAAGGCAGGCAATAGAAGAATCTGAGCGTCTAAGCGCTAAGGAAATTGTTTTATCGGAATGCGGACATGGATTCAGGGCGTTCAGGTGGGAGGGTCCCAACTGGATGGAGAAACCGTATTCAATGCGGGTTCGAAGCGTACTTGAGTTGCTGCTCGAATACATTGAGCAAGGACGAATCAAGGTTGACCCATCAAAAAACAAAGACCGAGTGACATTGCATGATCCGTGCAACCTTGTCAGATGGGGAGGAATAATCGAACCGCAGCGTAAAATCCTGAGGCGAGTCGCGAGCGATTTTGTCGAGATGACTCCCAACCGCGAGCAGAACTACTGTTGCGGCGGTGGCGGCGGATTGCTCTCCATGAGCGAATATGGGGATCGACGTATCGCATCGGGAAAGATCAAAGCTGACCAAATCAGAGCTACGGGAGCGAAGATTGTAGCGACCCCATGCCACAACTGCGCTGATCAATTGCTCGAGCTGAATAAAAAATACAAGCTTGGCGTTGAGATAATGAGCGTGACGGAGATTGTATATAACTCGTTGGTTTTTTGACGTATATAAATGAGAATTCTATAATGTGCTCATCCCAAAGAAATATCAGGAGAAAAAAATGAAAATCATCGATGTTGATAAGGAAAACAAAGACACATATTTGGTCTGTTTTGAGGAGTGGAGCGAAGGCATGATGCAAGCGAGACCAATAAAAGACAAATGGTTTAAGGAAATGAAAGAAAAGGGATTACGGGTCAAGCTCGCTCTCTCCAATGATGGGGTCGTGGGCGGAATGATTGAATACATGCCAATAGAGGAATCATACGCGGATGGTAAAGACCTTTACTTCGTGAACTGTATCTGGGTTCATGGTCATCCGGTAAAAGGCATTGGAAACATGCAGGGAAAGGGGATGGGCGTTGCGCTTCTGAAAGCTGCGGAGGATGATGTCAAATCGCTCGGTAAGAAAGGATTGGTCGCGTGGGGATTATCTGAGGAGTACTGGATGACAGCATCATGGTATGAAAAGCACGGATACAAGAGAGTCGATCAGGAGGGGATGATGGCGCTCGTATGGAAACCGTTCGCTCCCGATGCGGTTCCACCGAAATGGATAAGAGGGAAATTCGTGCAGGAGCCTGTCCCTGGCAAGGTTAAAATAACCGCTTTTTATCACGGACAGTGCCCCACACAGAATACTGTCTACATGAACGCGAAAAGGGTTGCAGAGGAATTTGGCGACAAGGTTGTGTTCGAGGAGATAAACATGAATATCGCGGCGAATCGACGGAAGTATGGTCTCCACATCGATCTTTGCATAAACGGAAAAATTGATTTTTTAGGTCCCCCGGCATCATACGAGCAGATCAGGGAAAAAGTTCAGGAGAGAATTAGGGAAATAAATAATCCGACCTGACGACCACCGATGAATTGATTTATCAAACAAACTTTTGGAGTCATCCCGGGGAGGATTTAAAAGGGAATAGTTTCGAGTCTGCCTCCTTTTTCTCGCGGTTGCACACCACTTATTTCGCATGTACCATAACATTCAGATTTGTGCTTTGATTTAAGTCTATTAGATACCTTATCTACTTGGAGTATTGGCATGAGAAAGCTATTTCAATTACTTTCTTTAATTTGCTTGATTTTTATATTTGCTTCTTGTTCAAACGCATCGAATCCAACAACACCATCGACATCGATCCTGCCCAATCAACAAGGGATAACTTCGGAAATGCCGGGCGATTTAATCTCAGATGGTAAACCTCTTAACTCGACACGTGGCGTTTTCGGAATCTGGCGAGTACGGCTTGATACTGCTAACATGACAGCCGAGATAGTGCCGGCTCGCAACGCTCAAGCCATAGGAAACATATTCGATGCTGATTTATCGCAGTTCCTCGAGGTAAGCCCATGTGCAAACTGCCTTACAATTCCGAGGATATATCTGGATGGTTATCAGAACCTGAACATGGTTGTACGAATGAAGCATCCGTTCGGGAACATCGCGACCCGTCCCGATTTGCACGGATTCGACGTGCGGGGAATTTTCATTCTTCCATCAGATACTGATAATGCCAGCATCAAGGTCATTAGACCATCAGGAGTTGAGGAAGATTCATCATATTCCAGCCAGCTGTTAAATGCAGATGGATACACATCGCATTACGATGAACTTGTAACTGACACCCGTTATTTTATTGGAGGATCTGACGTTATCGGAAATCTGAATCCATTTCTCAGATTTTTTGAAGATTATTCAACGCCTCCTTTCGACCCGCACGCTCCCGCTGGGCAGAATGTGATGCCGGTCGGCTCAGGTAATTACGATCGAACAGCTATTTTTAAGAAACTCGATCCTGGATCCATTTTGGATTTTTATATTGTAGCGGATGTCGCTTATGGTCAGTCCGCTGTATTCGCAAACAGGGCAAATCCGCAATATTATCTTCCGGCATTTCATCGCACAGAACCATGGCGCGCTGAATACTGGATAGAGAACAATATTCTCCAACATGGCGAAGAAACATCGACCGCCGATGTTGTTGTCCAGGTTTTTGACTGGCAGCAGGGAGCAACGGTTGATCCGGCTTATCCAAATCCATCGAATCTGAGCGGTATCCCCGAACAAAGCAACGTGCTTCGTCTTGAACTTTCTATACCGGAACTTCAAAACGATCCGATTGTTGTCACGACGCCAGAATCTGGAACCGGAACACCATCAGACCCGCTTAGATACCGTCTCACCGTAACCAATACGAATCAATTTGAAGACTATCTTGTAACAGGATTGATGTCAATCCGTGACGACCTTTACGGACAAGCATCACCTCATGGACGTATGCCCATACCCGCATCGCCTGCCGGATTCCCTTATGAAACCCTTGATATCCTCGATTATTCACTTTACATGACCGTTTATGTGAACATAACCGATGGGTACCTGCCTCTTGGTGAACCACTCGAGGGTTTCAGCAATAATGAAATCGTAATCCCTCGAGAAAATCTCTATGCTCCCGAGAACATAGATGGTGGGGACAGAACAACCTTGTATCCGAACTTTTTCATGGATCCAAGTAACAGGAAATTCCAGTACCGCTGGGATTACAACTACGATGGAATCACGTTCGATATCGATGGGTCGGGATTGCCGAGTCCTGAAATCAATTACACAACTCCCGGACTGAAAAATACAGCTTTGAGAGTGAGAACCAATTCGACGCCTCCGAGGGAGTACATTTGCGAAATTCCGGTTTACGCTGAAGGATTAGCATTTTCAAACACCATAAAAGCCACAGAAGCCAACAGAACATCCACAGGCTCACGACGATCGCATACTATCTGCGCTGAAGATGATTATGTATATCAGGTTTATGTCTCTGAAATTGGCTCTCAAAGAGACATATGGCTTGCAATTCTTGATCGTAATGGCAACATAACAACCCATAAGGTAACCGATGATGCGGCAGTCGATTTCGATCCGTCAATAACTGTACGGAAAGGTTCAGATGAAGGCATCTATGTGGCTTATTCATCCGCAGATGCTGGTAATTGCTATGTTCATGTAACCTATGGAAATCTCGATGGAACCGGTTTCGACCCACTGCATAACAAACGGGTATCATCCGCAGGTAGCGTTATAGAATATCAACCTGTCCTTTATTGGCATGGAGGCACAATGTGCGTCTATTATATGCATTATTTGATAATGACTGGATATGTATACGGCGCACATTCTGACGATAACGGTGAGACATGGAATAACGATGGATTTATTGTGAACAATGGCTCAAACGCGCAGTTGAACCCAACCGCGTGCTACGGTGGATTCAGTAGAAGTGTCCTGGTATGGGAGGATTACATCAATGTAACTGACCGCGGAACCGATTTATGGATGGCTGAGACAACCGATGGATATACATTCGAAGAAATCAGGAATATTTCAAGCTTTGAAGACAAAACATATGAAGATAGTCCATCAGTAACATATTCCTCAGGAGGACTGGTGGATATAGTATATCAGGCGTACCCAGATGGTTCTGATAGAAAGAATATCCGTCTGAAATCCATCAATTTAAGCACTGGTGATGATTGTCACCTCGATTTAGCCTTGACTGAAGGCACAAGTGAAGAAATTACATACACGCAACCGTCAATATGCAGTATGGGATCAGGCAACTATGTGGTCGCTTGCGGCAAGTACACCTTTGCAACGCAGGAAATGTCTTTAATAGCATTTGATGTGCGACAGGGCATGGGTTTAGGCGATGTCTATGTCAATACTTACTTTAACGAGGTAATTGGGACCGCACCTGCCGATTATGATGGACCTGAAATTTATGCAGCGATCGATTCAAACATACCTGTATCTGGTGTTTCTGAAATTTTCGTTACTTACAGAGATTACATAACAGGATCATACTTTAGCTCGACCAATCCAAAGCAGTATTTCGCCGAGACCAAGATGATGTATATCATCACGGATTCGGAATAACCTGATTAAAACAATTCGATTCTCGATATAACGCGTAATCCGGCATGACGACCACTGATGAATCGACGCAACGAATAAACTTGTGGAGTCATGCAGGGGAGGATGCAGAAGAGAATAGTCGTGATCCAAAGCCCCGGCATCGCTCAGGACATTTATCGATAACCATCCACATTTGTCTCGCGATGCCGGATTACTAATTCACAATCGAGCTACGGGTATGACGCATCGCTATAAGAAATAAATTGCACAGCTTCGATATCACCAAGATACATTGGAAATGGATCGGGACTATATATTTCACCATTGGAATAATTAGTGAATACGACAAGGCTTTCTGTAGCTGAATTTTGCGCGACTCCACGGCTTGCTATACCCGGATAAATGCTGGGATCGGGGGATGACAGGATGCCGATGCCAACCGAGTAAAGGTCGTGATCAAACCATGATGCGCCGGGACCATCAACATGAACCTCTGTTATAAACGCCTTAGTCTCATTGGTAGTTTTATTGACTACTCCATATGCCACAATGAATCTCCCATAACAGGTTGTTCCGACCGCCGGATACGTGTGGTAACTATTCTCAAGGGTAGAATACAATTTGTAATCAAAGTATCGCTGAGAATTAGGACTGACCACCTTGAGATATACATGCCTCAAATCGGTTGATGAATTAATGGCGAGGTAACCTATGCCAAGCTGGGCTTGATAGAAAGTTATGGATGGCGCTATTTCATGTGTGTCATCAGGGAATGTCGAGATGTTTGTTTCATTCGCGAAATCAAGTCCGTTTGATGACGACGCCATGTAGAGGTCGACACCGCGGTTTGGAATATCGCGATAATCCTCCCATACCACATAAAACTTCTTCATTCCCCATACTGGATCATAAATCGCAACAGGGCTCGATTCTGTAGCACCTCCGTTAGCATTTACCCTGCCATAATATGTCCATATCTGCCCCATATCGTTTGATGATGATACTTTAATATCATTGCCATTAATAGAATCCCAGTATTGGTAATAAGCGTAAAGAACACCCTCCTTGTAAACAAGATTCGCTTCATCAGCGGATGATAATATCCCTTCCGATACGGCTTTGATATGAGCTATGTCAAATCCTGTACCATCAAGATTGCCATAGATCGAAAAAAGGTCACCGCTATGGGTGCTGTCATCGGAGACATACAGGATGTAAACGCCATCGTGGATACCATCCTCGACAACAACCATAGCGGGATTATAGCTATCATAAAAATTACTACACGTGATACAAGGCGCTGTGAATGTTCCAGTGGCATCTCCGATTGCGAGATATATTTGACGCTTACCGCTTGCCTCCGATGTAAATGCGACATAATACCGATCTTTGGACATTGCCACTGCCTGATTATTCGAAAGATAAGTACTATCAAGGTAATCGCCGGGAGTTTCCATTGTTGAATCGAATCCGGAACCTTCAACATAAATCGGGATATCATAGATATATTCCCGAGGAGGTACTGAGTTAGTCCTTACACGCAAGCCAACATGGTTGATTCCTGTCCTTGCCACGGTGAATTCCGGGCTTGGCAATCCCGCACCATCTATGTCAAAGGTTACGCCATCGTAATCGAAATCCCAGCGATACTGAAACTTGGATCTGCTGGGATCCATAAAGAAAGTCGCATCGATCTCTGCCTCGGGTCCACTTGTGAATCTGCAATCTCGCTCCACATAAAGCTCGTCCTTGAATTCCTCCGGATGCATAGGATAAATTGGCATATTGATGCTGATCATTTGATACATGGAATAATCAAGAATATCCGTTGTGGCATAGGGAAAACCGGATGGAGACTCGGGAACCGGAAGTCTTGCAGTATGACCATAGAGTTCATCACGGACAGCAAGTAATCCACTGGCTTTGCTGGATGCCTCGTTTGTATTCGTAACATGCAGTCTGTATTGGAGCGGATTCGATGGCGAACCATCCCCCGATTCAGGCGTGTCAACAATAATTAACTCATCCTGCATTCTGGGTATGGAAAGCTCGACCTGTTTTACTTTGCTTGATTCCGGGATTCCCGATTTATTGGATGGATCCGGGTAATTCGGATCAACAGTGGCTCCATGCTGCCAATCGAAAATCTGAACGACTACATCCGCGCCTGTTGACGGATCCTCATAGGTAAAATTGTTATTTTCAATCCAGTATTCGACACGCCATGGTTCGGTTCGATGGAACGCCGGAAGGTAATATTGAGGATTCTGACGATTAGCGAATGTGGCTGATTGACCATACGCGACATCAGCGACTGCATATATGTCCAACCCCCCGCTTTCCCAAGCCATATATCCGGAAAATATTGCGGTTTTCGTCTCATAATTTCCGCCTACAGGCATGACATTCTGCCCATCCGGATTGAAAGGATCGAATTCAGGAACAGTATAATCCTCAAAGAACCTAAGGAAGGGATTAATGTTTCCTGGAAGATCCTGACCACCGATAAAATACCTTTCATCCGTAACAAGCTCATCATAATGAGATGTAAGCCCATCAAAATTCAAAAGACCATACAAACCGGGGGAGGCTCCTTCCTCGGTTCCATCGGGCTTCATGACTTTTATATCGGGGAATTGATCGAATTGAGAGGATGTAATGAAAATCAGACGGACATCAAAACCGTGCAAATCAGGTCTTGTGCTGAGATTGCTGAAAGGATGCTTCATTCGGAAATTAATCTTGACATCGTACTGGCTATCAATCCAGACTTTGGTTATGGCAAGACAATCGGCACACGGGCTGACTGTGAGAAATTGCGAGAGATCGGAATCGAAAATATCGCCTATTTTTTGGGAATTGCGAGATGGGATTATTTCAACGGCAAGGTTGTTTTTATCCAGATGAATTTTCCAGGCTCCGAATACTCCCGGATACATGGCTGATGAGTTCGTCTTATCAGCAGGTGATATGATGTTCTCGATGCCATCTCTTAGCGATACAGGATTATTCGCGGAACACCCAAGAAAAACCACCATTATAGAAATTAAAATTAGTAGGGAAAAAATTTTCATGATGTCGCCTCCGGAGATTTTATTAAGCCTGATATTTATTATTTCATACTTTCGCTTTGCGGTTTCCCAATCATGATTTACACCCGATTCAGAAGAGCCCAAATGTATAAAGATGTCCTGTTATTATAACTTAATAGCCACAAAATATGTAGAAGTTTAAGATATAATAATTGCGCAAACTTGGAGGTGCATTCAAATGAAATTATTTGTGCTTATACCACTTGCTATTCTTGCGCTCATCTCCGGACTCCAATCCGAAATGAAATTCAAGGAGCTTTACACAGTCGAAACGGGACTTCAACCGGGAATTCCCATTTACGATACCGGTCAGGGATGGCTTCTCGCAGGCACAGGCAAGGGGGCATTCGCGAATCGTATAGTCAAACTCGAAGACAGCGGTGAAATAGCATGGTTCAAAAGCTTCGCATATAAACCTGTCTCCATGACCACAAAAAGCGGTCGTACAATCATGCTCGATGAACTCGGCAATTTCTATCTGATGGATTCTAATGGTTCGATGATATCGAATATCACTGAGGTTGTAACTCCCGGTCGTAATGTTATTACATTTGGCTCAGGAGAAACAATATATGCATCAGGTGATGACGATAGTGTGACCTGTTTCCAGACTGATGGGAATATCGAATGGATGGCAACCGGAAAAGGTGAAGTGACAAACCTGCTGCTAATTGAAAATAATGTGATTGTGAGTGAAAAGGGATATGCACTCGTCTGTTTTTCCCTTGAAGCCGAGGAAAAATGGCGTGTACCTGTTGACGGTTTCGCATCGAATGCGCCTGTTGTCATGGGCAACGATATAATCTGGGGATTGAGGAATCAAGATGGTTCGAGTGGAAAAGTTATCTCGTTGAGTCTTGATGGCAAAAAAAACTGGGAGACGGAAATAAAAAAAGGAGTGGATTATGTTTTCGGTACTGGAGACAGCTATATGGCTATCGGCGTGCTTCTCGCTGCGGAGATCGACCAGAACGGCAAGATTATCTGGCAGCAACCATTTGATGGTTCCCGCAAGCTTTATCCGATGGGATTCAACGATGATGGGCGTCTCGTACTCGGAATACTGAATCCGGATGGCGATGATGAATCATTAAAAATCACATTACTGCATCCTGAGGGGAGTATTGCGGTTGTTGGTAAAATACCGATAAAGAAGAACGCGCTCGTGAATGTATCGCGTAGGGGACGGCTTGTTCTGCTTGGCTTGAAAGATAAAATCGTGGTTTACAAGCTTCTCACAATGAAGGAATTTATCGAGGGTGAATCTTAAAATACCTGCTGGTAAATATTTTGTAATGAAGGAAGAGATCAATGCCAATTACCGAACAGGATATACTCAAAGCATTATCTAAAGTTCAAGACCCGGAACTTAAAAAAGATCTTGTCTCGCTCGGAATGGTGAAAGATATCAAAATTGATGGGGACAAGGTTTCATTCGCACTTGCTTTAACCACTCCCAAATGTCCTATGAGACAGAAAATGGCTGATGATGCTAAAGCAGCTCTGATGGCATTGGCAGGCGTTAAGTCGGTCGAAATAAAATTCACCCAGCTTGGAGGAATAGAACCAGCTCAGACTTGCATCCCGGATTCAAAGCAGAAGATGTACGACATGCGAAGCGAGGATCGCCTTCTCGGTGTGAAATATATTGTTTCAGTAGCAAGCGGGAAAGGGGGAGTCGGAAAATCGACTATCGCTGTTAATATCGCTGCCGCGCTCGCATCGGATGGTCATGCTGTGGGAATCCTCGATGCCGATATTTATGGTCCCAGTATTCCCACTTTGCTTGGAATTAATGAAATGCCGGCGATACAAAACGGAAAAATAATCCCCATTGAAAAATACAACATGAAAGCAATCTCGATGGGCATGTTCGTTTCAGCAAACGAAGCTCTTATCTGGCGCGGTCCCATGGTCATGAAAGCGATACAGCAATTCCTCGATGATGTCGAGTGGGGTGAACTGGATTATCTCATTATCGATTTCCCTCCAGGTACCGGCGATGCTCAGCTCTCAATCGCTCAATTGATTCAAACTACCGGCGCGATTGTTATAACAACCCCCCAGGACCTTGCGTTTCTCGATGTCACCCGCGCTGTCGCAATGTTCGAAAAAGTGAGTGTGCCAATACTCGGAATAGTGGAAAATATGAGCTATTTCAAATGCCCGCATTGTGGACAGGAAACCGAAATATTTCAGAAAGGTTCAAATTACCTGAAAGAAGGGCAGCTCGGATATCCGCTCCTCGCGAGCCTTCCAATAGAACCCAAACTCGCAATTTCAGGAGATGAAGGCAAACCGATTGTTCTATCTGAACCTTTTTCCGAAATCAGCGTTAGATTAATTAACTTAGCCCGTAAAATACACGGGGAAGTTCTAAAGCTGAAAAAGTGAGTATCAAACCCAAAATAAGAAAAATCATACTTTGGACTTGCTTCGCAATTATAATGTTGTTTTTCTCTTGCGTAGGTTTTGGTGCCTATATTATTTTCAGACTTGGTGATCCTGCCCCTCGACACGAATTTGAATTTTCGCCATTGACTTATGAAAAATTCGAAGCATTGACCAATAGCACAGACACATTTTCATATTTACATTTACAGTATTACAATCATGATATTCCTGATTTTACTAATGTTTACATTGGCGGTGGAAGCCCTTATTTGCTCAATTCGATGAAGAATTTAGAGGGTCTTAGCGGCTCTGTAAGGATTGATGACAAGGAAGCTGAAGCCCTTTTTACACCCGATGAAATTAAAATGATTTTTCAACATCTTGAGAAAAACCGCCAGTATTTCTTTGATGGATCTGAGTATAAAGGTTTGAAAATCCCCCATAAAGCGAAGCACTATCATATAAAAAAGAATTATCAAAGTTTGGAATTCTTTCTCATGTTCCAGGAACCCGGCAGTTATACAAAAGCATGGGGGATCAATAAAGGAGCTGATGAATACCCGAAACCGGATGATCCATTATATGACCTATTTCAAACGCTTGAAAAAATGGCCATTGGCAAATTGGATGTGGCAAAGCCGATAACTCCTCAATACCGATAATCAATCGATTGATGATTGACCAAGAGTTAAATCCCATAGCGGTTTGGATTCATCCAATTTCAAGGCAGCAAGATGAAACTTCTTAGCATATTCATATAAAATGACTAATTCTATATCATTTAGTTCATCGATTATATCATTTATATCATATAGTTCATCGATTTTCTCAGGTTTCACAAATACAGCGCTTCGAATATCACGTCCATTAAAATACGGATGCCGAAATGCTCTTAAATCTTTCGATTTCGCGCTTTTAATAAAACACTGATCATCTCCCAATTTATATGGCAGGTTAAACATGCGGTCATTTTTAACCACAAGAAACGAACCATACTTGCCGGGGATGGTTATCAAAAAAGCCGGTTTATAAACGAATTCCCCGGGATACAAGGGTCGACGCTGCAAAGGTTTAATATAGTAACGTTCCTGGGGCATGCGGAAGTTATCGAGGGTGACCGTGAATAACGCCGGACCGCTCGACACCAGAGCATAAGAATCGCAAATATCCACAATCTCCAAACCGGATTCCCAGCTCATAGTGTCCCTTTCAAGAATTGATTTCCAGCTAATGCCATCCTTCTCTAAAATTATCAGATTGTTGTCCGTGTAAACTTCTATCAATTCCTTCGAAAGTCTTGGAACATAAATCAGGTTCAAACCATCACGATATTTGAAATCGAATTGTTTAAGGTCTATGTCGTAATTTGAATTTGTCGGCTGGTCATATGGTCTTACACCAACCCATGTCCCGCTTCCCGTAATGTAATAACAAAACTCCCTGCCAAGAGAGATGTCAAGAGATCCCATTTGAGATTGCACTCGTCCAAGGTTCTCCTGATACACTATGGTTCCGCTGTAATCGACGAACATAAGCTTGTAAATGAAATATGTGGATTCTTCGACGACCGGGATAATGATGCCCACCCACTTATTGTTGGCATTCATAGCTACCGGCCATCGAGGTGCAAGAAATCTGTCAATCCATGGCGGTCCGAAAATCATGCGGAGGATTACAAGCACTATAAAAGTCAGCAGGGCTCCGAATCCCCACCATTGAAGCCTCGCGAGGAATGCCGGGACTTTCCCCGTCAGGCTTTCCGCTTCTTCAGCGGTTACCTCGGATTCGAGTTCCTTCAGGTCGAGTTCATCGGGATTGAATTCATCCTCGATGTCGATATCATCCTCGCCGTTTATCTCGTCGGTGAAATCATCCACTCTTTAATGATATGGCTTTGTGTCTCTACGGGCAAGTAGCTAAAAGATTAATTCCCATACGCACCCCACGCGTAAGCACGGGGAAAAAAAATCCGATATGCACCCCACGCGTAAGCACGGGGATTCTGTACTGCACGCGTAAGCAAACAGCTCCGAGCACTAAGCGTTAGCGTCCGGTGCTCATACGCACCCCACGCGTAAGCACGGGGATCCCCTCCCTGACGGTCGGGGCGCGTATTTTAATTACTGGGCAGATAAAAATCCAAACCGCAGCGAACCTTCATCTACCAGCGTACTTTCATTGGATGTCCATACCGCGGCAAGCTCGCCGTTACCGAGAATCGCCATCGAGGCAATTGGTCGTTTTATCCCTGATGGGTAAAATGGCTCATTGATTCGAAAAGTGCTATATGGCAGATCATCCGTACATTCCCACGATGTATATACATCCTGATTACCTGAGACTGGATCACGGTTGCAGAACAGGACATGAGGAGCGCCGGTTGAATCGCATGCAAGGCATGGTCTCACCTCAAATGATGGATCATTGATCTCTGCAGCGATTTCCAGACCTGCAAAATCACCCGCGACAGTTCCATGGGAAATATATATGCTCCCTGGTGAACCAGCAATATGCCATGCAACATAGACATCATCATTTGCTCCCAAAGCCACTGATGGGAATCGTCCGTTTAATCCGGTCTCATTACCGCTCACTTTTTTATCGATTCCGAACGATGTTCCATCAAATCGATCATACACAATCCATCCGGATTCAGGTTCCATTGCTTCATCGGCGTCAGTCCAGACTACAAAAAAATTGCCGGTTGAATTGCATGCTATATCACAATCCAATCCCCCTTTTACTGAAAATCCCTGAAAAATAAGATGATCATCATCAGTGACAACATCGGGGCTGGAGAAATTCAAATCGGTATCGCCGATAATGCATTGTATTGTGTAATCACAATCAATCATTATCGTAGGACGAAATTCATTAATCCACGCAATAAATACATCACCCAAGGAATTCATCGCTATTGCTGGGCGTTTTATCACATCTTGTCCATAATCAAAACTCCTGGTATTAGGAAATGTCGCTCCTCCATCATAACTTACTGCGGCCGATGCCAAAGGTATTAATGTCCAGAAAACTATTACTGTGGATTGATCGGATGTCACACATAAAGATTCGATGTCCATAAATGGGGCTTCACAATAATTATTTTTCACAATAGATTCACTAAACGTCGCTCCACCGTTATGACTATAAAGGCATCGAATCTCACGCCAATCATAAGCCGGCGGCCAGGAACATCCGCCAAGTGTTATCGTCTTTTTATAAACGATATAAACATTGTCACCGGATACACTTATACATCGCTCATCAATCGTCTTATATATATCTACACTATCTGAAATCACCTTGTCCCGCTCTTTAATGTAGTTATCTGGGCATATGATTTCGGGATAGACTTCGATTTGAAAAACCAAATATGTAGCAAACTCGCTTAGATCAGTCAGCCCTTCCAATGGATTGCTTCCCGGTGGAACTCGCTTGATTGCATCCTTGGAATTAAGAAGCAAAGGATTATTCTCACCCACAGGATATGAATCCATGACTTTCAAAAGACCATAATAAATGCCCTCAAGCGATGATTTCTCATTTGAAATAGTTATTGCATATAGAAGAGGATTATCCGGGTTTAAGCCATCACCGGAAATCGGAACCGGATTATTCAGCATAGCAGGAGCGTTCAGGATATCGGGTATTTCAAGAATGATAGATTGAACATCGGATCGAAATTGAATCTGCGTTAAGCCATCACCGACAGGACACCCATGATTCGTATCAACAACTTCTATTGCCAAATCAACCGATGAATCGCTTTCACCGGATATTAGATTAGAGTCACCGGTCGAATAAATATCCAGCTCGATTGCCGCTTTCTTCTGATGTTGCGGAACTCTGCATTGAGGAGAAAACCTTTCGTTCCTTGTCGCGCATACGCCATACGTACCAAGTACGGCATAAAGAAATTCGATTTGACTTCCATCACACGGATTCAGCACATATTCTCTGAAATCATAATCCGAACCTTGCGCCATGACGAGATGACCGTATGGGATCGTAGGTGGCGATGTTTGCGGATTCGGGAATGGATAACCTGTTTGCGGATTTGCTATCGGATCGTAGTTCCCATCCGAATAATCCGCGAAGTGAAGAACATATGGGTGGACATTAGTCGCTGTTGGATAAATCGCATCAAGAGAGCTGTCGAGATAACCGGTATAACCATCAGCATTCAAAAGGTATGGCTCACCAACAGTCGCTCCCGTAAATGGAAAATTAATAGTATTAGTAACATCGGAGATTAAAACTCCTTCAACATCGTATATAAGCAAATCCGCCCTGTTTTTGCCCGATATTGGGAGGGTCGGATCGCCAGCTGGAAACGGATGTCGAATCCCGATATTCAGATGAATATTATTCTGCGAATCAAGGCTGATATCCCTGATTTTCACGCAATCCGTACATGGCGCAAGCGTCAGGAAATTGGTTATATCAATTACCTCGATTGTGTCATAGCTCGACAGGTTGCGAGCAGGCAATATCTCGGATTGAAGGTTACTTCGATCAATAAATATATTGTACGCCCCTACGAGCGTACTTTCCGCATCGCCTCTATCTGAAACAAAACTCAAATCATCAGGGAAATCGATTATCGGACTTGTTCCTAATCCCATGGAACATCCAACTAAGAATGTCAGGAATAGAACAATAAGGACAACACTAAATGTAATGTGCAAGAGCTCGTTGCGAATCATGTTGCTCTCCTTATCAGCCTCCAGCCAGTTTGCCAAAATGGGATTTGAGCCTATTATACAGTGTGGCCATTGCAAAAGTCGAATAGAATATGAAAAAAATGAGGACAGTTCTGGGTGCCGCCCACAATCCGCCGAAGCCATTCAAACATAATCGGTTTATGATCCATTCTGGATGGCGAAGGCGGATTGTGGGCGTTTATTTTAGTTCGAGCTGCTATATCACCCACAATCGCGATGAAGCCAAATCATAACCGAAGCCTGATTGTATCGCGATTGTGGGCGGCACCCCGTATTCTTTTCTTTTCCAAAAATATCTTAGACAAGTGTAGGACTGTCCCCATTTTTTAATTCTCCATTCCAGTGATTCCAAATAGCCCGTTTAAATGATAAAAAAAGCCTGTTATAATGCCATTCGAATTTCAATTTACCCCGTAATTTCGGAGGATTCTAAATGACAAGGATACTATCAAGACAGGATGTCGAAAAGGTTCTCGACATGAAGGATACAATCGATATTCTCGAAAAGGCATTTAAGGATTTCGCAACCGGAAACGCTGTCATGCCTCAGCGCACTCCGATTCAATCGCCGGAATATGGCGGTGTCGCGTTATTCATGCCAGCGTATCTGAAAGGAATGGGAGCTCTCGGTGCGAAAGTCGTGACTGTTTATAAAGATAATCCGTCAAAACACAACCTTCCAACAGTGCTTGGAACCATTATCCTCCTCGATGATAAAACCGGCGCTCCCATTGCAATCATGGATGGCGGTTATCTCACCGCCATGCGCACCGGTGGTGTCGCGGGACTTGCTACTCGTCTCCTCGCTCGAAAGGATGCCCATATCCATACGATGTTCGGAACCGGCGGAATGGCTCGTACACACGCCTGGGCGATAGATAATGCGAGAAAAATCGAAAAACTAATCCTCTACTCTATCGATCCAAGAGAGAAACGTGAGGCATTCCGAGATTCTCTCAAATCCATTATCAAAGGCGATATTGTTCTCGCGGATGATCCCGCGAAAGCCGTTCATGATGCTGATATCGTGACTCTAATCACGAGCGCGAAAGACCCGATTGTCGATGGCGACTGGTTCAAACCCGGAACCCATATAAACGGAGTCGGCTCACACGCTCCCGCAATGAGAGAACTCGATACGAAAACTGTCCAGAAATCGAAAATAATCTGCGACTTCATCGACGCTTGCAAAGCGGAAGCTGGTGATTTTATGATTCCAGCTAACGCTGGTGAATGGAGCTGGGACAAGGTTCACGGTTCTCTCGGCGATGTGATCTCCGGTAAAATCCCCGGACGCGAAAACGACAAAGAGATAACCCTCTTCAAAAGCGTCGGTCTCGCGATTCAGGATATCTCAGCCGCGTATAACGTTTATCAAAAAGCGATTGAGAAGAATGTGGGATTGGAATTCAAGTTTTAAAAATTTAACCGAAAGAACCTATCATAATAAAATTGTGAATCCCTCTTTTTGGAAATCCAAATCTGCTGTAAGCACATCATTAATCTCGGATTTTTTCATAGCGCACATTGATATGCAATCTGTAAGGCTATATTTCTTGTCAATTCTTTTTTCAAAAAGGCTAAATCCCTCAAGAAATGAATCCCGCGATTGCATCAAAACTGTAACTTGCGGATCGTTAAGAGATTCATGAATAAAGCCAATCGCGACTTCTTTTAACCTGTAATCTTTCGAGCTGAAATAATTCAATAACTCAATTAGTACTTCATCAGTAGTGACAAAATTAAATTCCGATAATTCGTTAGCAAGATGAACAGCTTTTGCATGCAGCTGATCATGTGGATTTATCAGTGCTATCCAGTAACAAGTATCCACGAATATTTTTCTCATCGATATTTCTTGGGACCCCCATAAAGATAATGATCATGGTTCAAAGCCCCATCCTTTGGTAAATCATTCCACGCCTCATCCGGAATATCCTTGATTAAATCCTTAACAATCTCCCATATCGACTTAGTCTCTTTTTTAGTTTGGGCTTTCCCGCCATACTCGCAGAATGGTGATTCGATTCCTTTATGCTTAAAGCCCTCAGATACATGATTCGACTTGTCATAAATGAAAATCTCATTCACATTACGATTTAAAACCCAGGCGATTTTTTCTTTTAGACTATTTCTCGGATCATACTCGCCGTGTTCGAGCATGCGCCAATATGATGTTGTAATCCCGGCAGCTGCGGCGAACTGGTCGACACTAATCCGACGCCCCATCTCCTTCGCGCGTTTCTGAATCTCCAACCGGAATTTCATCATGCGATTCGGATGCTTCATCGAGGGCGCATCAGAGGCTTTCGAATCTTTCCGCTTTGATTTTGCTTTTGTAGTGTTTTTCTTTCCCATTTTCGCCATCACGACCCAAAACAAAATACTTGACAAGTCAATTATACGAGAGACTTGACAAGTCTGCAAGTTCATGCAACGCAGGATTCTATCCTGCAGTCCCGCAGGTTTCCAATCTGTATTAGAAAATTCAAACACATCACAGGTTTGCTTCATTCAACATTTTCTTTAAATAATGAATCTCATAATTTGATGCGAAATTTTTCCAAGCTAAAAATCCTATGCCTTCTTCTCTTTTTTCTCTCTACCCCCGGATGCCTTTTCCATGTAGAGAAGAAAGAAAATTTATCTCCCGCTGAGAATGGAGCTCACTCAACCTTAAAGCACGGAACCGTCGAATCAATCGCAACTCCCGAGAATTATAAAAGAATCGAGATTGAACCGGATTCATTTTCAGATTATGTCCGCAAGCTCCCTTTGAAGCCAGATGATACTCCGGTTCTCGCGTTTGATGGCACCTTGATTAAAACTCCCGAAATAATCACTGCTGTAATCGATTGGGATAGACCATCAGAGGTGCAACAATGCGCTGATGTCGCGATTCGTCTGAGAGCGGAATTCCTTAGAGCTAAAAACCGTCAGGATGAAATAACATTCAGCTCGGTCAGCGGGATTTACATAAGCTACGCAAAATGGCTTCATGGAAAATATGGGTTGGATAAACAAGGCAAAAAAATCGTATATACCTCTTCAACTAAAATCAAACCTGATTCCAAAGATGAATTCGAACGATATCTTAACTTCGTGATGCAATACGCCAACAGTACATCTCTCGCGCGCGACATCCCAAAGATTGGCGATGCTGATTTGATGCCGGGTGATCTTTATATCCAGCCGGATAAATCCAGGAACGCCGGCATTGGTCATGTTTCAGTTGTACTGGATGTCTGCGTAAACGATGAGGGTCGAAAATTGTATCTCTTCGGTTATGGCTTTATCCCCGCGCAGGATTTCCATCTACCCCTGCCTGACTCAAACCAAGGTATCGGAAACTGGTTCACTCTTGACGGCTACCGCGAAAATGTATCACGATTCGGTACAGGCACATTCCACAGATTCGAATATTATGAATAGCAACAAAAACGCCCCTGCTTGGAGGGGCATATCGGAACTCCGTGGAGTTCACTTTGCGGAGTCCTGATTCTTTCACCATTACAAAAATAAATGCTTCTTAAGTATAAGCAAAAAAACCAAAACAAATTGTATTAATATTCAAATAGAACCACTCTTTACATAATAAAACGGGGAGCGTAATGGATAAAATCCGGGAAACCCAAATATGGATTTGCTTCGAAAGCTTGGATACTTAAAAATATCGTAACAGCAATCGCGAGCAGGATTATGATAATCCTTATCATCAGCTTGAACCACCAGGGAGATTTCCTCAGGTTATCGCGAATGTCTAATCGTAGCATTGTAAAAAAATAAGACATATTCCCTCCCGAATCTAACGAAAAAATGCATGCTGGAAGCATACACCACAAAGTTAATCCCTTGAGGTCATATAAAAGATTTCGTAGTTTGAATCGATCCATGCCTGAAATGCCACGTGCAACTCGTCATCGGAATCGAGCGCTGCCGATGGGAACGCTGCTGGGTAGCCGGTCGGGGTAATCATCTGCTCATCGCTCAACAGCCCCCCCTGCGATTGGCGATAATGAATCACGAGAGGTTCCTGCGTATCGGGATCTATCTCGTGCCAGAAAACATGGATGATTCCGGAGGAGCCAAGCACGATATCCGGATGCACCTGATCTGCGGTTAGCGATGTTGAAATCTGCGATGGCGCCGCCCAGCTGCTGCCATCGTTCGTGCTGTATGTCATCCATATTTGGCTCGTCGCAAGAGCGCCGCCATGGTAAGCGATAACAATCGCGCCGGTTGATGCATAATCGATATCCGGATAATACGCGGGACCGCCGTTGACCATTGTTGGCTCGATGAATGTGCCGCCATCCATCTTCGAAAAAAACAACCTGTGCTGACCATCAAAGCGAACAAATCCGATGAGAGGATTCTCCGAGGCGTCAATCGCAACCGCAGGCTGACCCTCCCAGTATGTTGTTTGGGCGACCTCTAACAAAGTACCCGGTGTCGGAGTTCCTCCCGGAAATTTAATCTCCACGTAACGGATATCGAAATTGACATCGCTATTTGATATTTCATTGTCGTACCAGGTTATGTGAGCTTCATCGGATGGGTCAATAACGATGCGCGGAAGATAGCCATAAACCCCCTCATCGTAATTTGTTAGATTCAGATCATGATTGAGACCTGCTCCGGTTTTATCGCCATACCTGATATTCATCCCCTCGACCATCCCACCGGTATCCTCCCATGTGATATGGATTTTATCCTGTGAATCGATTGCGATGGTCGGATAAAACGCCTGGTCCGATGATTGCGATATATTCTCCGGATTAGACCATACTCCCGAAGCAACTCGTTTTGAATAATAAACCTGATGCGCTCCGGTTCGATTATCGGTCCAGACAACATGGGGAACATTGCTGCTGTCGATTGCGATACATTCCTTGGGCCAGACAAACGATTCATGCTCGTTTGCTGTTATCTGTTCGGGTGCATTGAAATCAACAACCTGGTGCGATGATCCCACCTCGAGCATGACAACTTGAAATGTCCTGAGATCGAGTTCATTGCTTGTGTTGAGCTGGTCAACAACTGAAATAAGAACCGGATAAGTTCCGTTCGTCACTTGATTGAGATTGCGCACTCTAGCTAAAAAGATATACGGATCAGACTCGGAGCCGCTTCCGGAATCGGGATTATCGAGAAAAAGAAGTCCGGACTGTAAATCGAGAGCTTCAATAGTGACTCTTTGAACATCGCTTGGAAAATCAACCTCATTCTGTCCGGGATGGAGAGGGTCCTGAACAATGGGTGCACCAGCCTGCCAGTCTTTCACGCGGATTGTAAGGTCGCAGTATGAAAGAGGATCTCCCTGAACCAGTTGGTTATCAGTAAAGACTTTTACCTCATACGCCTCTTTCCTGTTGAATTGCGGATTTCGATAAAACGGATTCTGCCTTGTCTGCCATGTAGCGGATTGACCATAGGAGACATCAGCTATGAAATCGAACTCGAAAGTTTGTGGAAGTTTTTTCGTATCGAGTACATAACGCTTGACATCCCATCCGCCGCCAACCGCGAACGTATGCCATGGGATGATATTTCCGACCGCTATCGGATCCGGATTATCCTCCCAGAAGTAATCTATATAAGGATTCACGTTACCAGCGATATATTTCGGATGATATGGTCTGAGCTCCGGATGAATATCGAATATCGCAGTGTAGCCATCAGCATTCACAAGCACTCCGGGATTCAGCTGCACCGGCTCCTCATCACGAAGCCTCTGATGCGTTTCCGGATGATAAACGGCTTTTACCTGAGCCGTATAGGGAAATACAACATCTCCCGGCAATACAATTATTCCCCGCAGATCGAAACCGTTTAAATCAGGACGGATACTCGGATCCTGAAACGGATGAATCATCGCGAAATCCATAAGCAGGTTCTTATTTGAATCCAGTCCGATTGCCTGAAGGCGAAGGCAATCCTGGCATGGTACGTTGCATAGGTACGGGATCAAATCTACATGCATGTCGAGATACAAATTCCGCATCGGGATGATTTCAGCTGATGGCAAACCAGCATCAACAATTACATGATAGACTCCAAGGATAGCTCTTCCCGGATCGGATTGATCGAGCGAATCCACCTGTGGCAAATCGGGACAAACAGTGATGTTCCCGATGCCTTTCTCATTGGAACAGCCAGCGGGTATCGTCATGATTAATAATATCGATATGAATGAAAATCGGATTAGCATGCGAAACATGGCAAACTCCTCGCTGATGAATTACAGCAAAAATCTTTATTATTATAGCATCTATTTACTGCAAAAAGGGTGAGGTTCACAATCGCACTGAACTATGGGAAGATTACTCCTTTTTTATCGATTCCGGCATCTGGAAATGAATCATGTTGACAGAATAAACCGATTTCGCATCTTTATCTTCAATCGCTTGAATCTGATCGATAAATTTCTTTATCAGTTCATTAATCTGACGTTTTTTATTGTTGAGATTATCGGCATTAATATTAAAGTAAATCCGATGAACGGTGCCATGTTCCAGTCCCGACTGGAGCGCATGATTCATATCCTCGATAATCGACATAGCCGATTGACGAACCAACGGTTGAATTTCATCGATTCCCTCACCTAACACAGGCATTACAATCCAGTTCTCAACGAGTTTGTAATATTTTTCGATAATATTGCCGATTTTTCTCGTCTTGACAAGTTCCACAATTTTCGCTTTTTCGAGAACCCGCATATGATGATAAAGGGAATGATGATCTACACCGAGGATATCCGCAACCTGCTTTACAGTACGAGGTTCGGACAGATGCGGAATCATTTTAATGCGAATCTGTTCGCTTAAAGCCTTAAATTTCAGGACTCTCGAAGCGTCCATATCGATTATATTCATGCCGTACCCCTGGAATAGTGTTGCCCAGATTATGTCAGAATTTTACCGAACAGTCAATAAGACATATGATATTTAATCGAGAGTGTCTCGTTCTATTGGAAAGAGAAATTTACTGAAAAGAAAATTAACAGGATTTATGTTTCTTTAAGAATTCTTTAAGAAAAGAACCGATTTTATTCCCGATTTTTTCCCTTGCTTCCCGATAAACCTTAAGAACTTCTGCATCATCTCTTCCAACAGTTCCAAAGGGATCTTCAATAGGAATATGCACCTTTTCACCCTTACAGGACCACTCCGGGCATTGTTGAGATGCATAATCACACAAAATAATCACAAGGTCAAATTCATCATTCACAAATGTCTCAACATGTTTTGGATATTGATTTGAAATATCAATTCCAATCTCTTCCATGACCTCTATTGTGTATCTGTTAATTGGAGTCGGGATAATGCCGGCGCTAAAGGCTTCGATGTCCTCCTTGAAATCATGATTCACCAATCCCTCAGCCATCTGACTTCTACATGAATTTCCCGTGCATAAAAAAAGCACTTTCAGTTTCTTATTTTTCAAAATATCGATTCATCCTCCGCATCAGGAGCGAGGAAATAACTCTTACCCGCAATGTATCTGATCGAACCGAGCTTCAAAACATCCTGGGCAAATTCCTCTTGCGGCAATTCCACAATATCTTTAAGATACACTCTTGTATCGGGAAATATATATTTGAACAGTTTCCATCCACCGGGAGCATCCTCGAGCATAGCCTCGTGAAACCACAACATTTCGATTGAAGGATACAGACCCGGTTTGAGCTCAACATCAGTCCACTCAAATTGCTCTTCCGGTTCTTCCGATGAAGGCAATGGACCGACCATGTCCGGCTCGGGTCCGACAAATGGTTTGTATGGTTCCGCAAACAAAATCCCCTGTGTGCCGAAATAATTCACAAGGTCAGCCACATACGAATATGATTTTGAAAATGGGACGACCATGACTGAATCCGTTGATGTACCGGCTATGAATGCTTTAGCGTCAACAAGCCATTTATTATTCATGCCATCCATTTGAGGTTTTATCCCAAGCGTGTAGTTATAGAGGGCGAATATAAACAAAAGCACGAAGACCCATCCGGATAAGGTATTCGGACGAATCGGCAAATCGAGTTCTTCAAATGATGGCTTCTCAAAAAAACCTTTCAGTCCAAGCGCAAATATGACCATCAGCGGAAATAGATAATATAAGCGGTAAAATTCATATTGGGGCGTGAAAAATATGAAGAAAGCAAAATACGGTGCAATCCATAATAACAGGAGAGCCGCGTAAAACCTTCGATGTCCTATCGCACCAATAAGATAAATCAGACCACGCAACATAACAAGAAAAACCGTGACCAGCGAAATCCACGCAAGCAGCTTCTTGAAAATATCACTCCATATTGGTTCCCTGAAACTGAAAAGGTCGAATCTTATGTAATCAAGATAAAAGAACAGCTTGATATGGGCGAGTTTAATCGCGATCAGGAATGGCAAAATACCCGTATGATCAGCTCCATACCACCATCGCGATTGACGCCCATACGATGTTATCCAAAGCCAGTAATCCTCAAATGTCCTGTATTGATAGAAAATATATCCAACTTCGAAATATATGAATCCCACTATCAAAGCCGGCAGGAACAAGAGGAAAATTCTCGCGTATATCGGAAATCGCTTCCGTTTGTCTTTGAAGTTGAAGACTGTTATCCAAAACGCATAAACGAGGTAGAAGAATATGACTACCTGGTGGAAGAGCATCCCGATAGCGAACAGCACAGATGCCCAGAGCATTCTTATTCTCGGCATTGGAGCGTTATCCATGCTGAGAAGTAAATACGCGACAAGAATGGGGAAAAATGCTGAGATAATATAAGGGCTCGCATCAGTTGAAAAATGCCAGAATGCAAACGCGAAACCCATGAACGATGTGGTTGCAACCGCGAGACCCTCACGGTTGAAAATAGTTCTGAAAACCATGTGCGAAAAATAAATCGTGAGCGCTCCAAAAATAGAGCTCACCCATATTAGAAACGGAAGCGCTCTGAGAGCAGGGAAATGCATGTGAAGAAGCTCGTAAATTATATCGAGGACGATGTTGTAAATCAGATGATGAGGATGCAATAGCTCGTGGGGAGTGCCATATTCGCAAAGATGCGCGAACACAATCCCATCCCAGTAATAGAATTTGGTGGGCGTGAGTAGATACAACAGCCCAAAGAAAAACGCGAGAGTCCAAGGTATGTACTTCTTAAGTGGGTCCATCCTTCTTCATGAATCTCGATTATAGCCTTGAGCGATGAAATTTCAAAGTCCAACTATGCATGAAGCATGATGATACTCAGTATTTATTTTCATTAAATACCGATATCGAATCCGTTTGAATCTATCGTTTTATCCGTGTAATCTGTGGATTGGCTTTTACCACAACTGAATAATCCTCAAACCGCCTTCATATGAGGACACATACGCGTATTGTTCATTGACATCCACGCTGAACGCCCCTTTCGGACATGTTACGTATGATAAAACATAAGCATCCGGAATCGGATAAACATCAATAGTCGCTAATCCAAAGCCATAATTCGCGACATACGCATACCCCCCTTGAACATCAACACCGTAAGAGCCACCTGTTAAGGAAACGATTTTAACCACGCTGGCGTTTTCCGGCACACTGATATCAACTATGTTTAGATGAGGGGAAACTACATATGCATAATTCCCTTGCAGCGCGACATCCCATGAATTATAGTCAATGGGCACATTTTGGACAATCGACGCGCTCTCAGGCGGGTCAACATCGACAACCTGTAATCCACCTGCATGATCAGCCACATAAGCATATCCGCCATAAGCAGCTACACCAAGCGCTAAACCTGGCGTGTCAACTGTCTGAACAATATAAGCTGAATCAACGGGATTTATATCGATAATTTGAAGTCCTGCATCATAATCCGCAACATATGCGTAATCTCCGACGACGCTAACATCTTGCGCGTTAAAGGTACCCACTGAATTAACATATGATGCCGATTCCGGCGGATCGATATTTATAATTCCCAAGCCCATGTAACTTTCAGCCATGAACGCATATGAACCCGAGAGGGCAACCGCGGATGCGTCACCTTCACTCGCAAGTTCCAATATCACGTTTGCGTGATCAGGCGGGTCAACATCGATCACCTGAAATCCGCCATATTGGTTCGCAACGAAAGCGTAACCGTTACCAACCGCTGAGCCTCTCGCATATCCGGGTGTGCTCATTGCCGCAAGGAATTTTGCCGATTCCGGTATGGAAACATCAATCACATTCAATCCTCCAGCCTGGCACGCTAAAAATGCGCTTCCGCCGCTTACAGCCAGCTCCCATGCCACACCATTTGTATCAACACTTGAAACCACTGATGCCGTATTGATGGGTTCTACGTCCACAACAGATATGCCATATTTATCATCCGCGCAATAAACATAGCCACCCTGATAGACAACCGCTTGTGAAAAGCCCGGAGTTTCAACTGATTTTACAACTGACGCGCTTTCAGGGGGATTAACATCCACTATTTGCAAATCATAATTCGCAACATAGGCATAACCCTTGGCGCAATCAACATCAATCGCTCCGATAGGTCCTGATATTGGAACAGTATTTACAATAGATGGGGATTCCGGAGGCGTGGCAAGGATTATATGAAGACCTTCACTGCCATCAGCGACATAGGCATAGCTGTTTTCAAAATCAACACCATAAGCTATTCCGGGCGTATCAATTGTCGAGACCATGCTGGCATCTTCAACCGGATCAACATCAACTATATAAAATCCATCACTACCTTCAGCGACATACGCATAACCATTTAAAACAACTACATCATTGATATTGTATAAGCCCAATGGTACCGTATTAACCACATATGCTGTTTCGGGCGGGTCAACATCGATTATCAGAAGACCTCCTCCACCTACATACGCGTATCCGTTAACAACATCAACCGATGTAGTTTCATTTGGAAGTGGTACCCTGCTAATCCACTGCGGATGCTCCGGATCTGTTATATCGAAGATATGAAGACCGTTATAATCCGCTGCCACATATGCATAATTGCCTTCGACATCAACATCCAGAGGACTGAAATTTAAATATTCGGGCGTGATGTCAATCGGATTATTCGGAATCTCCTCATGGCTTACCACTATTTTGGCAACATCATAAAGGAAAACCATACCGGAATTTGCTGAACCGGCAACTATTATGCATTGATAAGTTCCCGCTGAAGCCCCCGCGGAATTTATAATGCTATTTCCCCAGGTGTTGCCTCCCTGGTAATTGAGCGATAATAGCGGCTGACCGGTTATTGCGGACGCAGAAAGAAAAACATGGTTCACATCATTCTGCCAGTCAAGAACATCAACCTGGACCCATGCGGTTGAGCCAACCGAATCGAATAATTCGCTCTGCGTTAAATTATCAATCGAGTATGGTTCATCGCAGTTTGACGGAAATGATGCTGTCACCGCATATACGACTGAACCCGGCGGATTGGGAAGATAAACCGAATACCTTTCGGTATGATTTGATAATCCAGCGAATTTGCGATTAACTTCGCTTTTAGCAAATGCCTTGAATGGGTTAATAGGTTGACCTCCCGGTCTGTCGAAATATGCTGTCCAGTCATCAGCGTTCGTCACCATAAGACCATTATTGTTCGTATAAAGGATTCCTCGAACATCGTATCCGCTAATCGAATATGAATTTTTGATTTTGACTTCGACATCCATGATTCTCGTTATCGGGCTGAATGAAATTATTTTAATTTCCGGCTTTGGTATATACGGCGTGACGTTGTATTGCACGAATGAGTCCCGCATTGGTTCTATGGATGCCGTGAGATTTTCAGTATCAAACTCTATCTGCCACATGCCCCATAGGCACGCATTCCCGTTGTCATCGCTCATCGGGATTCCATTAAGATCGGTCGCGACAGGCGATTCGATTGCCGAATTATTTCTTCCGCCTGAGCATCCGAAAAATAAAACAAGTACAAAAACCATTATTGCTGCCTGTAGAATATTCCTTTTCATTTCTAACCTCCGTGGGTTGATCGGCGAATATACCGATTCAAGAAATTTCCAAATGTAAATATGCTCTACCATTATACCAAATTTTCCTATCAATAATACCCAAACAGCATTATTTAGCAATCTAACTAATACACTTGATTCTATCCAACCTTTGCTTAAAATAACCTGATTGGTTACAATGTGCCTGAATGTTGGCTGATTTGGTATTTTCAATTGAATGAAGGGAGATTGTTTCAATATGCCGAAGCGGATTAAAATAGGCAACAGGTGGATTGGTGAAGGTGAACCGACTTTCGTAATCGCTGAAGTCGGAATCAATCATCAGGGTGACATGAAAATAGCGGAGAAACTCATCGATGTCGCATCATTTGCCGGCGCCGATTCGGTTAAATTTCAGAAACGAAATATAGATCGCCTTCTTACCAAAGAAAGCAAGGATAAACCATACGATCATCCTAATTCATTCGGACCAACCTACGGTGAACATCGAAAAGCTCTTGAATTAAGTGAGGAGAGTTTCCGATATCTGAAGAAATATGCCGAATCCAAACGCCTTGTTTTCCTCGTATCAGCATGGGATGAGGATTCAGCGGATTTCCTCGAATCGATTAATGTTGTAGCTTTTAAAATACCATCTGCTGATTTGAATAATCCTTCTCTGCTTGAACATATTGCGAAGAAAAAACGCCCGATGTTCATCTCGACAGGCATGTCGGACATGGAAGAAGTTGAGACAGCATATCATCTTGTTGGAAAACATACTGACCAGATTATTTTGATGCAGTGCACCGCGACTTATCCAAGCGATTTTGATGAACTCAATCTCAGAGTAATACAGGCTTATAATAAAAAGTTCGATTGCCCTGTGGGTTATTCCGGTCATGAACGAGGCATAGCCATTGCGGTAGCTGCAGTTACTCTTGGTGCATGCGTGATTGAAAGGCATATTACTCTGGATCGCACATGGAAGGGAAGCGATCATGCGGCATCGCTCGAACCCCACGGATTGCAGACCATGATAAGGGATATCAGGGCAACCGAAAAAGCACTTGGCGATGGCATCAAGCGTAAATTTCCGTCGGAAAAATCCGTCGCTGAAAGATTGCAAAAAAGTCTCACCTCCGCAAAACCCATTATGGTGGGAACCAGAATAACGGCAGAGCATTTGACCGCAAAATGCCCCGGTACCGGTATTCCTCCTTCGGATATCGATAAGCTCATAGGAAGAATTGCGAATAGAAATATAGATGATGATAAAATCCTTCAATGGGAATATTTTGATTAACATGAGGCTGTTGAAAAAATATTATGAATTTATTTTCACCGGGATCGCGGACATCCCTGTCCGCACGATTACAGCTTCCCGTCAATAGCGGACAAGGATGTCCGCGATCCCGGTGGGTTTTCAACAGTCTCAATAAATTAAAAAAATGCCTTTTAATAACGATGAACTGAGAAAAATACGCCTTCTTGTAACCGATATCGACGGGGTTCTTACCGATGCCGGCATGTATTATCTCGAAAGCGGGGGTGAAGCGAAAAAATTTAACACCCGTGACGGCATGGGAATCGTTATCCTCCGAGAAGAAGAAGGAATCGAGACTGTTTTCATGACCCGCGAACGAAATGATATAGTCACTCAGCGGGCGAAAAAACTTGGAATCCGGCACTGTTATCAGGGGGTAATGGACAAAGTCGATGCTTTGAAAAAACTCTTAGTGGAGCTTGATATAAAACCATCCGAGACAGCTTATGTAGGTGATGATGTAAACGACCTTGAGGCTTTGAAACTCGTGGGATTCTCATTCTGCCCCGCTGATGCCGAGGATGAAATAAAAGCTGTTGTTAAACATGTATGTTCCAAAAAGGGTGGAGAGGGCGTCGTAAGAGAAATCGCCAATATGATTATTCGCGCGAGAAGGGAGAAGCTTACCCGGTAAGCCCCCATGGAACCAAAAGCGATTGCAAAACGCTCGGGGCAATACTTCTTCGTCAGAGTTTTCGTAACGACTCTTCACGTAATCGGCAATTTCATAATCGCCAAACTTTTTACCGTTGCGGGATATGGCGCGTTCGGATTTCTAACGCTGATCCTGACATACGGCGCATCGCTTCATCTCGGACTCGAAAACGCTTTCGGAAAACAATATCCGGTTGAAATAGGCAAAGGCAAAAAATCTCACGCGGACAATCTTCGCGACTCGGCATTCACATTCAGCATGTTTATGACTTTCATCGTACTTATTTCGATTGTTCTTTTCGCTCTCATATTCCCGCATGCAGAATTTGAGAAACGCTGGGCATATATCATCATCGCTCTCACACTGCCGTTGCAGATGCTTGTCGAGTATTACCGCACATTTTTCCGGGTCACAAAAGAGTTCGGTCGAATAAACATAATGGAGCTTATATTCGGTGTCTTTGAGTTTTTCCTTCGAGTCGCACCGGTTTATTACTTCATTCTCGTCTACCGAAATGTGGCTTACGCTTTAATCGGTCTTTTCATAGGACTCATGTTGAGTTTCGGTATCTCGTTTCTATATGCATGGATTTTTGCACCCGAGAGAATCCGAGTAAGATGGTCGATGCCGGAAGTGAAATACCTGTTCAGGCTCGGAATCCCTATCTTCATTTGTTTCCTCATGGACTCGCTTTTCAAAAATGGCGATAAATTCATGGCTAAGGCATTCTTCCAGGATGAAGGAATGGGATATTACCTGCTTGGGAGTCAAATTGCCGGTCTGATTTACTTCGTGCCTTTCGCAATCGGATTCGTAATATTCCCGCTAATGCTTCAGCGATATGGGGAAACATCCGATGGAACCAAAGTTGCCAGTTATGTATTCCCGCCAACATCGGTCATAATCCAGATAATACTGCCGCTGAGTGTGATAATGTATCTCTCCCTCGATTTCCTGATCCCGGCAGTACTTGCCAAATACATACCGACAATACCGACCGCAAAAATACTCACGGCAGGAATCTTCTTCTGGTGCATAGTCAACATGTTCACGTATTTTTTAATCGCGATGGATGACCGTCTTAGAATGTTGATTTACCAGACTTCATCATTGCTGTTAAATCTCTTTCTCAACTGGTTTTTTGGCGTTTTGCTCGGAATGTATATCTTTGGCATTGGTCTCGGCACAGTCATCGCTTATTTCATCTACAGCTTAATCATACTGCACTACACGATTTCAAAGTACTTCGGTTCGGTTCGCGATTATGCCTTGTATTACATGAAAATAATTTCGATTTTCATTTTAGTGTTCCTGCCTGTAGTATTAATTGATAAATTTTATCTTTCACAATTCTGGGGTGAATTCTTCAGGTCCTCGGCAATATTCTGGTTTTTAAGATTCATCCCGTCCATCAAACATATCCATACTATGTTTTTGCTGAATGGAACAGGGATATATCTTCTTGAAATCATAATTGCTCTTATAATAACGGGAGCGATTTCACTGGCGATAAACAGGAAAAAAATTCTATCATTTAATGTGGATTCCAGTAAGACATGGTCAAAGCCCTTATTATAGCCAACGCCGCGAATAGAGCCAAAGTATTCGTGCCTGTCGCCGATTATCTTTTCGATACGGGTGCGAAGGTCACCTTTGTTTCACTTGATCCGATTCTCGATGGTGATGCATCCAACATACTCAGGATTTCCCGTCACCCATATATAGAATTCCCGCACCGAACAGAAAAGAATCTCTTTGAGATGAGTATAAAAGAACGCTTTGCAACGCTTAAACAAATCCGAAAACCTGTAAATGAAATGCTCACGTCTCTTTCTCCCGATGTTATCCTTCTCGGTGCTGCTGCGTATGTCGAAGGTGTAATAATCGAAGAAGCACGAAAAAGAAAAATTAAAACAGCATTGATGCAGGATGGTTTAAGGATTCGTGATTACACATCAGCATTTGGAACTGTACTGAAATGGCTTGTCAGCAAAATTAAAGCGATTGTCAACGAATGGACACTTGCCCTTTATGGGGTGCGCTACTTCTTTACCCCCTTCGAAACGAATCGAGTGGATAAAATCCTTCTTTTCGGAGATAGCGTATTTAAAGAAGTTTTGCATAAAGGAATCAGGCGGGAAAAACTCGCCATCGTTGGAAATCCTGTTTATGATTCAGCACCGCCTCTTCCGGTCGAACGAAGCGTCGATGTCAGGTTCTTCTTTGGATTACCACCGGATAGAAAAATCGTGTTGTTCGGGATGCAGTGTTTTCATCGCCATAAGGTCGCGAAGATCGATGATGAAATCGCAATTGTTAAAAACCTTGTTGATTTGTTCAGGGAAATCCCGAGTTTCGATCTCATAATCAAACTACATCCGGAAAACGATTATGATATGTACCGTGAATTGTTTTTCAAATGGAATCCACCATCCACAGTACATTTGATAAAAGATGAATTCAGTCCGAGAGAGCTATTAGCAATATCCGATGTATTCATGACCGTATATTCCACGATGGCTCTTGAAGCGCTTGTTTACGGTATTCCCGTAATTACTCTTGATTACACACCGGTGAGACATCGACTTAACCTTGAACCCGCGACCTTCAGCGCCAGATCATATCAGGATTTGAAAAGAATCCTTTCAGAATGGAGAGATGACACTCACATACTCATCAAAGACAAGGTCAAACAGGTTCTTGATAGTGAACTCGCCAACCTTGGTTTCGCATCTGAAAAAGCAGCTGAAGTAATCCTCGATCTTGTCAAGAATCAAACTTAAGAAGACATCCTCATCCGCAGTGCCTTATTCCTGCCTGGGATCGCGGACAGCCTGTCCGCACCTGGCTTCAAAGAGAGCTTGCGGACAGGCTGTCCGCGATCCCGGAAAATTACTCCTTGTTACTTTTACCCATAAAAGGTAAAATTGATATGGGTAATATCATCAATCCGTCATAAAGACGGTATTTTTATTTGGAGCCTATCATGCACATCAAAAACTTCCTTCTTACTATCATTCTTCTTGCTTCACTCCTTGCACTTCTTTCATGCTCGGGACAGAATCAAGGCAAAATCAATCCGATTCTCCCTCCCCAGAATGAGCGAGCACAGGATACCCGCGAAATTCAGGTCAAACCGGTTACTGAAGGTTATTGGAATTCATCCGTGATGGTTGACAGTGAAATCTGGATTGCTCATATCGATGAATCAGGACGAATTACTCGCGCGTTGGGAAAAGGACTTAATCCTGTCGAACCGCTTTCTTTTATAGATAAGCATCCACAACTCTTCGGAGTCAGTTCTGATGAGCTGATTCTGAAACGAGACGAGGTTCATGGCGGAATGAGGGTCACTATCTATCGCCAGTCTTATGATGGAATTGAAATTGAAAATACTCTCATTCGAATCATCTATGGTAAAACCGGAAAGCTGGCTTCGTATGGTTCAGATACTTATGCGGATTTCACTCCATCTGGTACATGGATGATTGATGCTTCAACGGCTGCTGATTCCCTCAAATCCATCGACCAATCGAAATTCATCTCCTCGAAGAAATATTATTACGCTAAGAGTAATGCGCTTATTCCTGCGTGGAGAATCGATTTCGATAACAACTCATACCTTGTGGATGCGACCAACGGCGAAATCCTTGAGACACATCCGAATCGCTATGAATGGGAGCATCAAGGTCATGTGAACGGTGGGATAAAACCCTGGAGTCCGCTTGATGCTGATATAACGGTTGATATGTATGGTCTGCCAGTCGATTTCTATAACTACGATCAATACTTCAGTGGACGGGTATATACAGACCACAGCGGCAACTACTCTTTCACTCACGAACGAAAATGGCGAGTCTATAACATGATTTTCGATAATCCGTGGATTCATGTTGAACAAGCATGGGACAGTGGTCGTGAATCGATGGACATCTGGGATTGGAGCGATGCGGAAGCATTTAATGAAAAAAATCTCGATTCTTTTTCATCGCCAGCAGAAAGAAATGTATTTCATTACGGAACTGCGTGTCATGATTGGTTCTGGACAGTCGAACCGGAATTCAACTTGATGAATTTTCAACTTCCAGCTTTCGTCGATAAAATCGGAGAATGCACCGCGTACGCGTACACGCACGACGAACCCAGCATTCACTTTTTCCAGCCATATGATATCTGCACCAACACCGGTGAAAGTCCAACTATTATCTACCATGAATACGGTCATATCTATGTATCAAGGATTTATTTTTCACCAAGCGGTGCGCTTCATGAGGCTTGCGCTGATATCACAGCGAACCGCATAACCGAGAATTATATGGTAGGCCCAGATATGTACGGCTCCGGGACATACAGGCGTGTCTCTAACAACGACCGCATGTGGCCAGCTCCCGAATGCGAGGAGGAAACGCATTGTGTAGGGAATGTACTCGCTGGTGCGTTCTGGAACTTAAGCGAGAATATTGGTAACAACCTTACCGATAATTACTGGCATTTCACAAATTACATGAATACGGTGCCTTTCCCTGAAAAAGCCGCTGATGTGGTTCTCATCGATGACGATGATGACGATATCACCAACGGATGTCCTCATTACAATGAAATCTACGATGCTTTCTTCGTGCATCATAATCTCGATGTTCCATCGATTACCAATCCACAAACCGAGGGTGTAATTATCGATATCACGCCGTTAAACCTTCCGCATACAATCCCCTACTCCACTGGAGGTTCGTTCTCATATCATTTGAGGCTTCAAAATCTTGACAATCACAACAACCAGTTGCAGATATGGGCAAGCGCAGAAATACCGGGAAGTAATTGGTTTGGTCCCATGATTCCACCGGGATATTTAACACGCTCACCCCTTTGGATTGTGCTTCAGCCGCAACAACTGGTTGAACTCGACATCAGGCAGGATGTTCCGCGTCATGTGCCATACGACATGTTCTACTATCATGTCCGCCTCGGTCAGTTTGTGGATCATGTTAATGATGTAATCGAGGATGAGGGCATTCTCGAAGTGCGGATTTTATAATACGCACCCCGCGTGGAAGCAAGAGAGGAACAAGAGACCTAAACGCACCCGGCGCGTTTGATATTACAGTTCCAAGAAAGCTCTTACACCCAAAGCCCAGGCGTCACCGTCATCGCGAACCGCACCGACATTTCGAATCCATTGAAAATCAGGCGTTATGTAAAGATTGTCGTTTACTTTGATGCTGTAATAAATCTCCACATGATGTTCATTGCCGCTTGCGATGCCATCCATCAAGTCAAAATTTTTCTGGTCGTCTCCCATAACAACTCGACCATACGCGAGACCGAGAACATTTTCCCTCGAGTCAACGAATTGGACTCCAAGGCTCCATGCGCTTCCAACTTCATACACATCATCGCGCTGCCATCCATATCGGGCGAAAGCCGTGACATTATCATTCAGGACCTGGTCGAATGAAATCCCAAATCCCTGCCCGCTTGATGTCTTTTCTTCATTGAGTATCTCCGGATGATCCTTCGCGTTCAGCCATCCATAGAATCGATAATTGCCCTCACCGCATTTCATCTTTCCCTTGATGACAAGCTCGATCATCGAGAACATGCCATCGAATATATCATCCCAATCCGCATCAGCATCGGCAATAGCGAAGCCGAGATCAACTTCATCGTTAGGTTTCAGCCACAACATGGCACCTGCCCCATTGTCATCGGGAAATTCAACTGCGGGATTGTTCACGAAACCGGGTGAAAAAAACTGGGTGCATTCGCAGTTCGCCACATTATTCAAATCGAAATCTCTCGTGAGATCGACATATCCACCTCTCAATCGCCACTTATTTTCGGATGAGGTTTGCTCATACCATAATTCATAGAGCTCAAATTCATCATCGGAATAAACGCTCCCATTAAATCCTGTCCATGTATCGATTCGATTATCAATGCCCTTACCCTTTCGCGTTTCAATAAGCATATATGCGTTTCCGTTTTCTGCCACAGGGGAAGTCATTTCGAACCTTGCAAGGATTGAGGCATCCACAACCTCACCATCAGGATTGACCTCCTCATCTGTGCCAAATAGTCCCTGGATAATCGAGGTTACTGAAAGAGCGAAAGCGATATTCTCGTACCAATTTTCCGATATTTCAGTTTCGCATGCCGCTGTTTCTGTTGGTGATGTAATGCCGGGATTCTCATCCTGAGAGAATGTCAATTGGCATTGAAAAAGAACGATGATAAATGAGACGAAAAGAAGCGATGCTATTCGATGCTGCATTTTCAATACTTCCTTTAATCGAAAGGTTATTTACTTACCTGCAATGGTCACTTATTAATATCGCTCAATCCTTACGTCTTGATTTGAAACAGATTTTAAAATCCTGAAAAAACGGCTGACTCATAAGCATGAAATTTCTAATCTGGGAGCGCAGGTGTCCCGCCGGCATAATTGGAAATCCCAGTAAAAATGCGAGCGAGACGGAACTGTTGAAAAAGTAAGAAAAAGAGAGATTTCTCCGTTTCGTTCATGATTTGACAATTTAGTTTATTAGGAAAAATGCGGTTTGAAGCGTGTCAAATCATGAACTCCACTGCGAAATGACACGATTAGCGATTTTTTCAACAATCCCGAGGCGCATGCGCTCCTGGATTTATTAAAAAACTTCAACTTATGAGTCAGCCCTTTAATGATAAAATGGACTCAGTATGATAGGAATTCGCAAAATCATTACCGGCTGGATACCCTCCTCATTATGCGCCTTGATTATCGCGTATGCCTCGTTGTATCCATACGGGGAATTCGGTTTAATGCTGGATGTCAGGGATTGGATTCAGCACGGCATAGCCTACATGGTACTGAGTTTTACCTTGTCCTTCCCTGTGAAATCCGGGTTTGCACGAATGCCCTTGCAACATAGAATTTTAAGTATTATCGCTATATGTGTCGCTTTTGGGATTTTAATGGAATTGGGTCAATTCATCTCACCGGGAAGAACCCCATCGATAATCGATGCATCAGCCAACCTTATCGGAGCCTTAATCGGGCAAATTCTTTTTGTTTACACTCGCTTCATGGATTGATATAATACCGTCTTGCCATTTTCAAGGCTTCGATATCGAAGCCATTTTTTAATATATAGGGTATATATACGCTGATTCTATGGAGAAAACAGCATGATCGATACAAATGATTTAAGGTCCGGAACTTGTTTTGAATTTGATGGTGAATACTGGCAGGTTACCGAATTCGCACATGTTAAACCCGGAAAGGGACCGGCTTTCGTGCGAGTCAAGATAAAAAACCTTCGAAAAGGAGGGATTGTTGAGCGCACATTTAAAACGGATGTGAAAGTGGAGGAATTGCGCGTAGAAAATCGCAATGCCACATACTTATACAATGCCGGCGATGAATTTGTCTTCATGGATTCAGAAACCTATGACCAGGTCTCGATTCGAACCGAGCAGCTCGGCGATAAAGTAGGTTTCATGCAGGAGAACATGGGTGTCTCGCTCATAGTCTGCAAGGATGAAGTCCTCGATGTTGAACTGCCTCTATTCATAGAAACGAAGATTGTAAAAACCGATCCCGGTGTCAAAGGCGATACAGCCCAGGGAGGAAGCAAACCGGCAACAATCGAGGGTGGAGCTGTTATTAATGTTCCGCTTTTTGTCAATGAAGGCGACCTTGTGAAAGTCGATACGCGGGATGGTCGTTATATCGAGCGAGTGAAAAAATAGAAGAAATCAGGAATGTCTCGTCGTTTGCGGATATATGAAAAATTATTCCCATTCCCATTTTTTCATTATTGCATTTGCAGCATTGGGTTGTTATAATCTCAATTTAATCTTTTAAAGGTTGGGGGGACAGGAATCGAAATAGTAAATGAAATCCGTCCAAAACGGCTTTCATAAATTTTATGCCATCCCATGATCAGGGAGGATTTGATTTTGACTCGATATTTCATTCATCTATTCATTCTCGTGGTTTTCGCGATAATGCTGAACGGATGCAATTCATCAGGACAGCCGATATCGCCCCCGACCGCATCCAAAGGTGGAACACCTCCCAGCGGTCCAAACCTTCCAAACCCTCCGACTCCTCCATCTCAACCTCAGCCGGGGGATTATGAGACGCTTGCCGTCGATGTCAATATAGCAACCAACGTAGGCAAAGTGCCCTTTAATGCGGAGTTCGCATCCATCGTAACCGGAGGACAACAACCGTACAAATATTTTTGGGATTTCGATTCCAATGGCGTAACGGATTCGATCGATCCTAATCCATCATGCGTTTATGCCTCGGCAGGGATCTACACAGCCAAATTAACAATTGAAGATAACGCAGGCGCGCAGGCTGTCGAGGAACTTGAAATCGAAGTCAGATTCCCGACACCCAACGCTCGTCCGGCTGCGCTTCCGACAGAGGGCGTTGCACCGCTTGATGTCAACTTTGTCGCTGAAGAATCATCATCTCAAGCCGGAGCAAGCATCGTAGAATACCGATGGGATTTTCAACCCGATGGAGTCTGGGATTATGTCGATACTACCACCGGCAATACAATGTTTACCTATGATACTCCTGGTAATTACTATCCTGTTCTAAGAGTCAAAGATAATCTTGGATTCTGGGAGGAAGCAAGTCTTCAGATTATTGTATCCTTCTAATCCGATTTCAGACATTGCCATCAAGGACCCGCCTTACCGGCGGGTCTTTTAGAATATGCGCAACGAAAAAAGAAAAAAAACCTATAAAAGAGACGCTGAGAAATCCACATTGATGAGCAAAGAGGAGAAGATTCTATCCATGGCAAAACAAGAAGGATTGAATATAAAAAAACTTGTAATCCACAATAACCTTGACTCGCTCGCCACAATCGATTCCCGTAAAAACCTTAGATTACAGGAGATTTTCCTGAAAGCTGATGATGAAGTTCTCAAAGCTCTTTTCAGGACATTTACGCATCACTCAGAAAAAGGCGATGCTGGAAAGGTCAATACTTTCATTGTCATGAATCGTGTGGGGCGAAATATCAAAGGAATACCAAAAACACTGCTCAGAGATTGTTATGGTCCTGAAGGGAAACATTACAATCTCAAATCTATTTTGAACAAGATAATGCGCAAATATACAGGGCAGATTCCGGATATCTACATCACATGGCGAAAAGCATCGTCAGGGAAAAAATACATAACATGGGGAACATATCGTGAGATTGGAAAGGGAGGGATAATCAAAATTAACAAGATACTCGATCGATCAAGTGTTCCGCGGTATGTTGTTGAATCAGTCGTTTATCATGAGCTTCTTCATTTCATAGTTCCGACTGAAACACGCGGTGATGAATACAACATGCATACGAGGAAATTCAAAAATCTCCTCGCAAAATTCCCCCACATGGAAAAAGCGGATATCTGGAAGAAGAATTATTTTTTTCATCATTCGTAATACGGTTCCAGCTCGCTCCGATGAATCTTCACAACCACTGAATTATGCGGGTCAGGACAACAGACCCATGCAACATCAGAGTTCGGTTCCCATGGCAATTTTCCTCCAAATCTAAGAACATTGATTAGAGGAAAAACGCTATGGAAAAGCCACGGGCAAATTTTTCCCCAATCTCTTGGGAAATTCAGCTTATCCCCGATTTTATGACCGAAATTGCACGCGCCAGTTCCCCTGATTTCCACAATCTCGATATCGATTCGATAAGTCTTCGCACCGTAATCATCCCTAATCATTGATCATCCCTGCCATTCAATAAAAAAACGAGTTGGTAAATAGTTCTTGTTTTTTCATTATGTTCTGAAAACAACATGATTCATGAAATCCTCGATTGCTTTAGGAGCTTTTTCCATCGCCCTCTGGTGGAACGCGAAAACTATCACCGCTGTGCCCTCACCCTGATTTATCGCGTAAATCCATGTATAAACGAGATGCTCATCCACACCCTGAACTAATTTTTGATAGTAGTACTTGTTCTCTCCGTAAGTTACGGTGTTCTCCTCAACCATGGTGAAAGTATCTGTAAGAAGTCCAACCCATGTCTTAAGCGATATTACGGCTTCCCTTGGATCGGGTGATTCATGTTTGATTAGAATCATGTCAATATCAGCATATGGGTCCCCCGTGAAATAATGGAAACCGCCCTCACTTCCGGAACCGCCTCCGGAGAAAGCCCATGGAGAGAAATATTCAATCGAAACCTTGTTATCTAAAGCTGTAAATCTTAGGCTTTTATTTTTAGCTGCCGCATTTTTGTATTCTTTCATATATGTTCTGACCATAGGCAGCTCGGTCTCTTTATACATGAGTTTCACGGAATCTTTTATTTTCTGAAGGGAGTCTTTTACATTCTGTTCAACAGAAGTCATGTAGTATAGCTCGATAGAATACAGTGAATTACTGATAAGAGTTGAGTACATCTCCTGATCGTATTCGAGCGCGGTTCCCTTGGCGCCAATGACCATCGAGTAATCCCATTTCAAGCCATCAAGTTCACGTTCCTCTGAGGTTACTTCCTCGAATTTTCCAACATAGACCTTCGCGAATTCCTCGTTCAGGTTGATATCATATGCGCTTTCGTTTTCCTTTGGGAAAAACTGGGATTTGACCGTGACTGTCGATTGCGTTGCGTCATCCGTCACCGCAAATCCCCATTTGAACTCAACGACATTCCATCCAGCGGGATACTCAAGCTTAACCCCTACCGAATCTGATGAAAAAATCTTGGAATTCTCTTCACTTGCTCCGTTTTTGGTGACTGAGAACACTAATATTAAGACCGCTGCTATAGTTAGGAATTTTCGCATCACTTTATCCTTTCGGCTTTAACGCCCTTGGTCTGGTTATCAATAATATCGCATTTTGAATATCAGTGACAGGTACTTTTTTGACATTACTCCTTGAAAAAAATGGGGACAGTCCACGATTACGACTTCAAGTTGATTCTCATTTATATGTTCATTCAAAACGACAAGCAATGATTACCTTTCTACAGGGACTATCCCCATTTTAGCACTGACTAACTATACGGGTAATTCTCTCCCATCCATGGCAAACGCTCACGCGGAGGGAGCATCCTCTCAAGATCCGATGCATCTATCCAGTTCTCGCTGCGATGCGGATTTGAATCGACTCGAGGAAGAAACTCCATTATCTTCCTTTCGAGTCCT
>Ga0315284_10000449_pt1 | contig 56170 bp, 55 predicted proteins | sample YL17G09_16_MG_FD_203696 | JGI IMG/M metagenome (GOLD analysis project Ga0315284, IMG submission 203696) | Sediment microbial communities from Yellowstone Lake, YNP, Wyoming, USA - YL17G09_16 | ecosystem: Environmental > Aquatic > Freshwater > Lake > Sediment | place: USA: Wyoming | collected...
GAGAGAAAAAGAATACAAGAAAGGAATTTTTAAATATTTAAATTACTACAACAATTCAAGAATGCATCTTGGATTAAAGCTACTAACACCCATGCAAGTGGTCTCAAGGTCTTGAACTTAATACGTATCAACTATCCTCTTTAAGAGAGGTGCTATTGGTTTGCGTAGCAATATTCTGAACTATTCCCAACGCAATAAAATTAACTAATAAATTGCTGCCGCCGTAGCTGATAAAGGGTAGCGATATACCGGCGATTGGCAGAAGCCCCAAGTTCATGCCGACATTGATAAAAATCTGAACAAAAACCATAATCGCAAAGCCGGCCACGAAAAGCCGAAAAAAATTATTCGTGCAATTAAAAATTATTTTTATCAGGCGCCAAAAAAATAAAAGATAAATAATAAACAGAAACAAAACTCCAAAAAATCCCCATTCTTCAGCAAAAACGGCAAAGGTAAAATCGGATTGTTTTTCGGGTAAAAAGTTCAGCTGGCCTTGTGTGCCATGACCCAAACCTTTGCCCCAAAAGCTGCCCGAACCAATAGCAATTTTTGATTGAATTAAATTGTAACTGTAACCTAAAGGGTCTTTAGCCTGGTTTAAGAAAGTTAAAATCCTGGCGTGCTGATATGGTTTCAAAACAAAGAACCAGGCTAAAGACGCCAATATTAAACCGCTGAACAAAACAATTATTAAATGCCGAGGTTTAATCCCGCTCAAAATTACTATCCCTAACCAAATCAGTACCAAAATCAACGCTGACCCCAAGTCCGGCTGTATTAAAACTAAACCTACGGGAATAAACATATAAACGGCGGAGGCAATAATGTGCCGAATCCGAAACATTTCCACGTGCCGGCCGGAAAAAAATTTAGCTAAAATTAAAATAATTACGATTTTAGCCAATTCCACTGGCTCAAAGCCGATTTCGCCAACACGAAACCAGCTGAATGTGCCGCGAATTTGTTGACCAAGAATTAAAACTAAAATCAGCAAGAGCAATAAAATAATATATAAAATTATCAAAATGGCAGGCTGAGTTCGAAAAATTCGACAGTCAAAATAACTTAACGCAATCATTATTAGAAGGCCAAAAATAACAAAAATAAATTGTTTGACAAAAAAATTACTGGTTTGGTTACCAGCATCAATACTATAAAGTTCCAGCAGGCTAACGGAGCACAAAATCAGAACACCCGCCGTTAAAATCCAGTCAAATTTTTTTAAATGGAAAAGCAAAGCAAGGTTATTAAAAGATTTAATTTATCTGCTTGGTGTTGGGTATTGCTGAAATTTTTCCGGCACGCCATATTTGCTGATGAAATTTTCATCTGATAAAAGATTGGTGTCCGCTTGCGTTTCCACGGATATAACGGAGCCCATGATTGGTGTGTACCAAAGCGCCGAAAAATACCGTTGCTCTCCCGCCAAGACAGTACTGGCTTGGGTTTTGTTGACGCCGATCATTTGTCCACTGCCATCAAACAATATGATTGAGACAATAATTTTGTTAAAATCAAAAGCGCTATCATTTCTAATTAATCCAGAAACTTGAGAAACGCCCGGCTGATTATCAACGGGTTTAAATTCCTTATTTAATATATAAATATTAGGCAAGCTATAATCGGCGTTAAATTTCTGCCAATCGGTTATTTCAGCTTTTTCTAAAACCAAATCTACTCTGCTGGGGTTATCCTGAATTATCACTCCTCCCTCGATTAAATATTTCTCCTGGCCTGGTAAAATAAAACTTGAACCATTTTGCAATTTTATTTCCTCACCCGATGAATTATAAAGTTTAAAAGTATAATTGATTTGAGCCAAGCCGTAATTTGGATTGGGATTTGTAATTTTGGCAATTAGATCATACTGGTTGTTTTCAAGTAACAAATATTTTGCCCATTCAACTTGAACGTCTTTGATCGTCAATCTTTCGCAAGAAATACAAACTCCGCCGCAGTCAACACTTTCCTCGTCCTGATTTTGAATTCTATCAAAACAAGTGGGCAGCGGCCTAAAATATCGCCAATAAATACCGAAGCTCGCCAAACCAAAAATAAACAAAATTATAAAAATAACGGTAAGTTGTTTTCGTAAACGATATCCCATATTTACTTAATTCATTTTATAATTACTTTCATTATAAGACTTGTTTTAATTTCCGTAAATCCCTAAGTTATCGGACCAATAAAAAAAGATGGTCTTGGCGATCCCGTAAAACCACCGCAGGCAATTTTACGGGACAGGCGGCCATTATCCTAAGCTTGTCGAAGGACTCACTGGAGCTTAAGCTCCAACTACCACCCCGCACAAATCCATTCGGGATTAAACGGGGCAAGTCGGTGCTGACTGGTTTAATCCCGCACCAGAGCAAAGCTCGGTGCGGGACTTTGCTACACTGGCGCGCCCCGAACCAGAATAAAAAGCACTGTTTTGGCGGCGGCCTACTCTCACTGGAGCTTAAGCTCCAACTACCATCGGTGCTGACTGGTTTAACTTCTCTGTTCGAAATGGGAAGAGGTGTTGCCCAATCGCACATGCCACCAAAACAGTGCTTTTTATTTTCTCTTTTTTATTCTTGGTGCGGGGTTCGAAATAGCCCGCCTGCGTTTCGCTTCGCAAGACTTCGACTAGGTAAAGAAGAGATGCTTGCCCTGCACTCAGCTTTGCTGTAGTGCGGGGTTGCCCAATCGCTTGAACTTGCCCCGTGTTCCGCACAGCGGAATTTACGGGGTCACCAAGACGATGCGCTTCTTAATTGTATCCGTTCGCTCCCCTAGATTAGTTGATACTATCTAGCAGAGCAAAATAATTTAGCGGCTAATTCAATCAAAATTTTACTATGGGGCAAGATGATTTATTAGTACTCCTCGGCTGAACGCATTACTGCGCTTATACCTGGAGCCTATCAACCCTGTAATCTTCAGGGAATCTATGATACCTAATCTTGGGGTCGGCTTCGTGCTTAGATGCTTTCAGCGCTTATCCGATCCAGACATAGCTACCCAGCGGTGCCCCTGGCGGGACAGCTGGTACACCAGCGGTCTGTTCTTCTCGGTCCTCTCGTCACATTTATCTTCTATCACTAGAAGTGTAGACTATATCTTCTTCCTGAATCTGGAATCAGGAAGGTGGCGTATTAGCATAGTTTTATAGCTACGCTCTGCTCCAAATTGGAGCAAGTCGTTACGGGGTCAACCCGTCCAAAAATTTGGACGGGCGACTTCCCACGGTGTTACCTTTAATCCGTTTTTCAAAAATTTTGGACCGCAAAATTCTTGTAAATTAAAGGTTTCTCCGTTATAAGCCACATTGTCATCGCAGATTACTCTACGAAGTAGCAATTACTTACTAGAGAAGACTCCCCTCAAGTATCTTACGCCTGCGGCAGATAGAGACCAACCTGTCTCACGCATATTATTTACGATTTAAATCATAATTTGTCACTTATTACTAAGTGTATGGACTATACCACTACCCCGCAATCTACGGGGCAACCGACGTATTACCTAACCTTCCTGTCTTTCCGTGCTTGACACGGAATCCAGTTAGAGTTAAGTCGGGTGGGATTGCTTTTGCAATCCCACCGCAGTCTCTACGGGGTTAAAATTTATTCTTCTTTAATCTTCTTTCTAATCTGACAAAGTCTCCTCTGTTAATTCATCAATAATCCCTGCTACATCAACAATTTGATCTTCGATTTGTTGTTTTCTATCTCCTAACTTACAATATTCTTCATATTCCTCATCCGACCATTTTCCTTTTTGCTTTTCTATTTCAACCAATGCTTGCATTCTTTCTTCTAGGGGTTCTTTCTCCTTCTGAAGCCTTTGGAGCTCTTCTTCTCTCAACTTTATTTGAGATTTCAATAATTCTTTTTTTTCTTCTTCTTCAGGACCGATATTCGTCTCTGAATTTTTTAATGAAAATTCTTCCTTCATAATTTTGCCCTCCAATAATTGTGATATTGTGAGGTAATTTTAACTTCCCTCGGTATTACCCTCGTGCGCAGGTTGAATGCACGTTCGGGTTTCACCGATATGAGTCGATTTTTCATTCCGATATTGCTATCGGAAGCCGCCACACATATCTAACAGCCATATGTGTTGGTTGACGGTCTGAACCCAGCTCACGTACCTCTTTAATTGGCGAACAGCCAAACCCTTGGGAGCTTCTTCACCCCCAGGATGAGATGAGCCGACATCGAGGTGCCGAACGGTGTCGTCGATATGGACTCTTGGACACCACTAGCCTGTTATCCCCGGAGTAGCTTTTAGCCGATGATCTTCCACCTTTCTATAAAGGATGGTCGGTTCACTAAGTTCCGCTTTCGCGACTGCGCGACATGTCCGTCTTGCAGTAAAGCTGGCTTTTGGCTTTGCCCTATCGCTCCGATTTCCATCCGGAGCTAGCCAACCTTAATAAACGCCTCCGTTACTTTTTAGGCACTATGTTGATCCTGCCAAGCTTATATCTCATAGAAGGAATTATGTAAGAATTAATTAGGGATAAGAAATTATCAATTGTTTTACTTAAAAGATAAATTCTATGACCATTCTTCTCCTTTTTTAACGACGCGTCTATCTTTAATTTATCCCTTAAGGTATATTGCAATAAACCCAAATCCTTCCCTGAAAAACATTGAGCATTAATCAATAAAGCGCGATGCTTTTTTGATTTAATTTGGCCGTCATCCATAAACCAGACAGCCAAAGCCAATGGACTTAGCAATTTCCCAATTATTTTGGGAACTTTTTTCTTTTTAGAATCTCGATCATAAAATTGTTGAGCATAAAATCTGAAATTACCGCAAGAAATTGTCTGAAAACCATAGTTCTGATAAAATTTATCCTTTATTCTTTTTGTTCTCTCTCGCGGTTCGGTTAATGTAAGATTTTTGAGTTCTCCATACAACCAATCGACATAATCCTTATGCAATAAACTCTGCTCTATTTTTAATCTATAGGTTTGGCCGTTATTTTGAGTTTCTAAACAGCCGTCGCCCAACATTAATCCGATTACAATTTCTTTTTGTTTTTCACTCAAAACAATTTTAGACCTAAACTCATTAATGAATTTTGAATTCATATTTTAGGATTCACTTTGCGTCGCCACAAAGATCAGACTATATCATCTCCGCATTCAACGGAGTACGGCGTATAGTCGTTGAGGGGTCCACGATAAAATCGGGACTTCCCTGCGGATTGTCTGCACCAAAAGATTTTTACCCTTCGACTGGTACTTTTGGATACTCCAGATGTTCCCGCATATAGCCGTAATGCCCCATCGCTTACAGCCACTTAACTTCTTTTCAGTTTCGTAACGGATTTTTGTAAAAACTGAAAATACTGAAGCTTATAAGCTCTAAGGCAAGCGCCCCACTTAAACTGCCCACCTGGCACTGTCTTAAGCCGCACCTCGCTGCACTCGGGCGGAATTTCTAATTTTCAATGACCAATTTCCAATCAAATCCCAATTTCTTAATTTCAAAATTGAAAAATTCAATGAAAATTGTAAATTGTTAAATTCCGTGCCGAATTCAATGAGGCACGGCCTAGTTAGTACAAAGCATTTGAAAAATGGGTGTTTCATTGGCGGATCCATCCCGACCGAAGCCGGGACTTCAAATCCTCCCCACTACGCTACGTATTCAAACGCCAAGCACAATACCAAGCTGCAGTAAAGCTTCCGGGGTCTTTTCGTCTTGCCGCAGGTACCCGGCATCTTTACCGGAATTGCATTTTCACCGGGCTCCTCGTTGAGACAGTCCTCAAGTCGTTACTCCTTTCATGCGCGTCGGAACTTACCCGACAAGGTATTTTGCTACTTTAACACGGTTATAGTTACCGCGGACGTTCACTGGTGCTTAGAGCCCTTAGCCGCTCCGCTTACGCGAAGCGACCGGGACTTTTAACATTCCAGCACTGGTCAGAAGTCACCCCCTATACATCCTCTTGCGAGTTAGCAGGGAGCTGTGTTTTTGTTAAACAGTCGCCTGAGGTCTTTAGCTGTGGCCAGCTTCCAGCTGGCATACACTGAAAGAACCGATATGACACGGATAAAACGGAATATTCTACGGTCTTATCCGCGAAAAATCCGTTAATTTCCATATTTTTTATCAGTTAAATCAGTGTATGCCGGCCTTCAGCCGGCAGGCCATATTGCGAACTTACGGCCGATTTTTTGCCGAGTTCCTTAACGAGGAATCACCCGTTCACCTGAGGCTACTCGCCTCGCCCACCTGTGTCGGTTTTCGGTACGGTCGCTTTCAACATAATTTTAGAGGTTTTTCTCGGAAGCTTGCTCATTCGGATCGGCTGAGTAAACTCAACCTTTTCTCAACTCTCGGATTTAATGCTTGCCGGATTTGCCTGACAAACATCCTCAAGTCAAGAATGATAATCCAATAAATCACCCGAACTACAAAACTTCGTCGCCCCATCAAAATTAAAAGCGGTGCCGGAATATTAACCGGCTGTCCTTCGGCGTCGCATCTCTGCTTATCCTTAGGACCGACTAACCCTTGGTTGATAAACATTGCCAAGGAAACCTTGGGCTTGCGGTGTGCCAGTCTTTCACTGGCATTGTGGTTACTTATTCCAACATTCTCTCTCCCTAACGCTCCACCTGACCTCGCGATCAAGCTTCGCAGCAGTTAGAGATGCTCCCCTACCGCCGCCGCATCTCGCTAGGCTCGATGCGCGGAATTTCCAAATCCCAATTTCCAATTTCCAAACCTTGCCGCCTACGGCGGCATTTATTGAAAATTGATAATTGAAAATTGATAATTCCGCATCGAACGCAGTGAGATACGGCGACCCATATCTTCGGTATTAAGTTTGAGCCCCGTTGAATCTTGGGCGCGAAATCTCTAGACTAGTGAGCTATTACGCACTCTTTAAAGGATGGCTGCCTCTAAGCCAACCTCCTAGCTGTTTGAGAAATCCCACCTCCTTTTCCACTTAACTTAATTTAGGGACCTTAGATGATGGTCTAGGCTGTTTCCTTTTTGAACATGGAGCTTAGCCCCCACATTCTGACTCTGATATTTTGGCGTTATGGTATTCGGAGTTTGATTGGACGCAGTAGGCAAAGCCATCTGCATTCATTCAGTGCTCTACCTCCATAACGAAACATATCAGGCTAGCCCTAAAGCTATTTCGGGGAGAACCAGCTATTACCAGGCTCGATTAGCTTTTCACTTCTTACCTCAACTCATCCCCCAGTTTTGCACGGCTGGTGGGTTCGGGCCTCCCCCCGGTTTTACCCGGAGTTCACCCTGGTCAAGGCAAGCTCGCTCTGGCTTCGGGTCTTAGGTGTGCTGCCGCTTCGCAAATCGCAAATAGCTCGTCCCGCAAAAGCGGGATAAGCGATTCGCAATAAGCGAAAGTCGCGCTTTTAACACTCGGTTTCCCTACATCTCCGTCCCGAAGGACTTAGATTAAGCAATACACATAAACTCGTTGGATCGTTCTGCAAAAAGTACACCGTCACCATCCTCCGCTCATTACTTTGTAATGAGCTACGGAATGGCAAGCCCTTATTTATTAGGCCTGCCGCTCCGAAGCTTTTTGCAAAGCAAAAAGCGAAGGACGGCTCCGATTCTTTGTAAGCATATGGTTTCAGGTACTATTTCACCGCCCTCATCGGGCTGCTTTTCACCTTTCCCTCACGGTACTTGTTCACTATCGGTGATGTTGAGTATTTAGTCTTAGGAGGCTAGTCCTCCCGGATTCCGACAAGGCCTTCGTTCCTCGCCGTACTTAAGAATAATAACTAGGAGCATAAAACCGTTTTCGCTTACGGGGCTATTACCCTCTTTGGCGCCGGCTTTCCATCCGGCTTCTGCTAACGAAGCTTTATAATGTGATCTCCCTCTGGATTGCTCCAGAACGTTACTACCTTGCAACCCCAGTCGCTCCTCGCTACCGCTCGTCGCTGAATCGATACTAATATACTAATTGATACTAATGATACGAATTGAATTTCATTAGTATCATTGGTATGTCATTTGTATATTGGTATCGCAGCGCTTCGAACGTTAGTGAGAAGCGAATGGTTTAGACTTTTCCCTTTTCGCTCGCCGCTACTGGGGGAATGATTTAGCAAATTGCATATAGCAAATAGCAAATGGCAAAGCCAAAACTACAAGCCATAAACAAAAAGTTAAACTTCTTTTCTTTTCCTCCGCTTACTGAAATGTTTTACTTCAGCGGGTGTGCACCCGCGCTTATTAGGAGGGGCATCGCGTTGTACGATGCCCGAAAATTAAATACTCAGTAATAAATTTTTTCAATGCGAAACATATGACACGCTGTTCCAGTGAGAACGCCTTGAAAAGAGATCGTTCCAACGTTTCCATGTTTTTCCATGAAATCAACCAACTGTCTAATTGTTTTATTGTCTTCTTTATTCATGGGTGTAAAATGGAACATAAAACTGCCTTCTTCGGTCTTTCGAATATCCACTTTCATAAACTCCCTCCTTTTATAAATTTATTTTCCCCTAATAAGCGCAGGTTATGCTGGTTTACAGCATAGGGTTTCCCCATTCGGACATCCCCGGATCAAAGGTCGCTAGACACCTCCCCGAGGCTTATCGCAATCACGCTACGTCCTTCATCGCCTCAACATCCCAAGGCATCCACCATACGCCCTTAGTCTTGCCCCGTAGTAAAATTTCGATTTACCCCCGCCATGCGGGGGCTACGGATATTGACTAAGATTGCCCTATTAAATATTTGCTAAAGCAAATTTAACAGGGCGAGTAACCACTAAATATATTTACCACGCAATCCGCCCAAAGCGGATTCAACGTGATGAACCCCGTTAAATCCTGCTACGCAGGAATTGCGAAGCAATTATTTAACAGGGTGAACGGATACCTACGAATATTCAATTTTTAAGCTACCAACCAATTACTTGCCGATAACTGCCGACTTCATCAGCAATTATCGAAAAACAATTTTTTATTCGTATTTATTCGCGAGGCCGCCCACCACCAAACAAGGAATACTACTAAAGATCGGATAGCGGACAGAATTCGTGATAATTCGTAACGTACGCCGGAATACCATTAAGAACAAAAAAACCGCTTTTTCAGAAGCGGCTCGTTTCAAGACAATAAACAAAACCCGACGCTTTTATCCGCTTCTTTTATTTAATGTGGTTATTTGGTTAGTCATATATTCTCTGTCCTCTATTTTAGCAAAATAACAGACCTTGTCAAGCCTTTTTTGACGAAGTTATCCTCAACCTAAAAAATCCTAATTTAGTCTTTTAAATTGATTTAAAATAGTTTATATTTATTATAGGTCGAGCCAAACAAATAATTCGTTAATATTTATTTATAGACTATGACCCAAGAACGCTTTGAACCTCTAAAGGCTTCCCCAGCCGAAGGAACGCCTAATCAACCCGAAAAAAAAGAAAGACCCAAAACTGAAACCGAACGGGAAAGAGAAAGAAAGCAAAATGACCCCGAATGGTATCATGAACAAACGTAAACATATTAAAAAAGAGTAGCGTATACGCTACTCTTTTTTGTAAATACTCAAATACTAATATTTTCTACCTTGCTCTATCACCCGCCATTCGTGATAAGAATACCAGATCAAAACTACCAAAAGTAAAATTATTGCACTAATTAAAATGCCAAAAGCCCAGGGGCCGGGAAAGAAAGAAATAATAGCCATTAAAATCGCCAAAGCGATAAATAATTTTCCGCCGAATTGATGCGTCTTATCCCAGACAACTTCCGAATGCAGTGTCCAGGGCAGACGGATGCCGATGGTATAATTTTTTTTGACTTTTGGCATCATCAGCCCGATGAAGAAAAACAATACGGCGATACCCAGCATCACATATCGGCCAACATCAACTTGATGGCCGAGCCCCGCATAAATCGTCAAAAAAAACAGCGAAGCCATAAATAAAACAAAGACCACCTTAAACCAAAAATAAAGATGGCTGAAAAGTTCAATGTTGGTTTTAAGCGGATCCATTAAAGGGAAAAAACTTAAAAGCAGATAAAGACCAGCAATCAGGGCCGGAAAAAAGAAAACGGCGAAATTCTTTGAACTCCAGCCGTCAACTTGGCCGTAAATATTCCAATGACTTGGTACGCGTTCTGGCAGCTGCGGCCAAAAATAAAGCCCGACCACAAAAATCGCCAGGATCAAAATTATTGGGAATATTTCTTTTTTAGAATAAAGCTTCATAGGGCATTTTTATTATACCATAAATGAAATAGGCAGGTAAATTTTACCTGCCTTGCGCAACTTCTACGACTCGCCCCTTATCCATTTTATATCGGAAATATAACTGGTTCAATAACATCTCCTAGCTGCTCGATCGTCATCTTTGTTACGGCGCTAAGGGGTGGCGCATTCTCTAAATACTGCCCCATCAATTTTTCCGCCTGAGCTTCATCAAAGGCCAGAATTTCATAGGTCTTTTGTGGAAAATTATTTTCAAATTCGATCGTTGCCCTATATTGTTTAATTGGAAACAAAAGCCGTTCACGATAATTTCTCTCTGATGTGGTTCGGCTTTGCATATCTTTTCCAGGATAAAATTTAGCCAAGGTTCTTTCGGCTTCCCATCGGCCACGAGCAAAAAAAAGACCGACGGCAGTAAATGATTCAAAATCGTATATTTCCCAAAGCGTATACGGCTTATTTACCTCGAGACGCTCTATGCGGTAGGAATGGTCCTGAAACGGTAGATCCAGCCCTACTTGTGAATCATCTGCCCAGACTCCCATCGTTGCAATAATTTCCTCCAACGAAGCTGTTAAAAAAGTTAAAAGGCCGAAACACTGGTAAGCCGTGTCAATATTATGACTAGTATAACAGTCATTAGCAGGATACACGCACGTGCGATCCCCAGGGACATCGATAATAAGTCCCTGCGTATAGAATTTTAATTCAACATAATCTAGACCGAACACGCCCGAATTAATAATATCCTGGCATTTTTCCGCAATTTTGATGTGTAGTTTGTGACACCGACAAATATTTTGAGCAAATTTGCGATAAAAAGCCGGATACGTCCAACTAACCCAATATCCCGATTCACTTCCCTTCCCCCACTTCGGTAGCTGCTCTAATGTCTGCCAGATCTGGTCTTTCATAGAAACCTCCTTATTATGAAAGGACTTTTTAATAAAGTATCTTAATTTCCGAAACTATTCAAGCAAAATTACTAAAATAATAAGAAATCAATTCTATCAAGGTTTCTATCGAGGTTGAACCTCGATAGATGACCCCTAAGACGATTGCGACCGAATAACAAAAAACCCCGCTTTCACGGGACTTTTTGTTTATATAATAGGTCTATTTCTTGGGCAGCATTCTGCACATCTTGGTGCCGCAAACTGCACAAACACCTTTCAGCATTCTTCTTTCTGTGTCACCCTTACCTTTAAATGTTACTTCTTTTGTGTCTTTCATCTCTCGCCCATCTCTATCCTTACATCTCACACAATAACCCTTTACTGGTTCATTTGGCATAAATTTTAATTATTGTTAAAAATTATGTTTTTCCTTTCTTATCTTAATTATCGCCCAAATACGTTAAAATTGCAAGTTTTTATCCACAGGAGGCTTAAAATTAAGGTTGGAGTATATCTTCTGTCCTGTTGTTAATTGAAATCGCCACGCTTTGCACACTGGAAAATTGCTTTAGAGTTTGGGTTATTTCTGCCCGAATGGCTGAGACGCGGCAGGAGCCGCCAACCTGAAATTCTAACTGTTCATCAAAATCTACTGAAGCCACGCCATTTTCAATGGTTAATTTTTGAATTTTCACGCCCTGATTAATGCTGGTGAAAAATCCTTCATTTTTTTCATTATCCGTCGGCCCATTTAACAGCTTCTCCAATGCGGTGCGCGCCAATGATTGAATCTTGGAAATTTCTCTTTCCACAGCAAAAACCTTATTACAAGAAAATTCCGGATCTAAGCGATTATTATTGAAATATACCTTTATTATTGTCGCCTGCTCCGGGCTGATAGTAACGGGTACGCGGACTTCTTTACTATTTTCGGGCAAACCCGATGGATTGTCATTATTAAAAACCAAAACACCGCTGGATGTTGCCATCACGCTGAATTTTAGCTCGCCTCGAAAGGGCACAAAATCCTCTGTCATCCAATCGCCTATTGCCTGAATATTTCCGACTGCCAGTTCGTTACCTTGACCGTCTAACAGCTTAACCGGTGCTGATGCCTCAAAATACCAAACGCCGCGCGCCTTGCCTTCTAAAATCAGCGGGTTTTTAACCACGCCGTTTGGCTGCGGAGAAAAAATTTCTATTAAATCTGCTGGAGGTGAGACAGTCGGCGATGTTGGTGTTGGCGAAGCAACAGGCGTGCCGCAGGCACTATTGGGCATTGGTGCGCTGGGATTGCCATGTTTGACCCACTGGCCGCCCTGGCAAAGCCAAGTGTCTTCGTTACCCCGCAAAATTACCAGCGCCAAAGCACCAGCCAAAACTAAAACCGCAATTCCGATGATGATTAAATATTTTTTGCTCATTTTATAATTTAAATTAACCGCTAACTGTCGCTGCTTCTCTGGCTCTTGTTTCCCTTTTGATTATCCGCCAATGGAAAAAGTATAGGGGCAGGCCGACCAGAATCAGAGCCAGATTCATTGAGGCGTCACGGTGGCGACGCGATGTTACTGGATCCAGCAAATCGCTCTGCGTTTTCCAATTTTTATAATCAACCAACCACTGCTCCAGTGTCCTTCGTTCATCCTCGCTCAAAGTAACTGTTGTCTGCGTTCCCTCGGCAATGCCCTGAAATTTCTCCAAAGGGTAGGCCACGGACGGCTGTTTATACATCAATCTCTCTTCCTGCTCGGCTTTGGTGAAAATAAACGCTTTTAGCCCCATATCGATGAATCTCACCGTGCCTATAACAAGCAGGGTCAAACCTACTAACGCAAAAAGATAAAGATAAATTGTTCTCACTAATGGATACTTATTCATATTTTTGATTACTGTAATTAATATTAACGATTGTTATTATATTATTAAAAAATCAATAATAGTCAAGGCCTGCTTTTTGCTCGAAAAATTCTCATTGAATTGAGCAATGGCAAAAAATCGGTCAGGAAATTATAAGCCGCGGCGCCGCTGGGACCCAAAATTCCCAAAAACACTAAAACCAAACCGACGCCATTAACTATTCCCCAAAGCCAAAGATCCTGTTTAATAATTTTTAGAATGAGTCGGCTTAAATTTAATGTTTCGGGAATATTGGTTAACTTGTCTTTCATTAAAACAATGTCAGCCGATTCAATGGCAGCATCAGAACCAATGGCGCCCATCGCAATCCCTACATCAGCCAAAGCCAACGCGGCTGCATCATTAACGCCGTCCCCCACCATGGCTACTTTCTCCCCGGAATATAAAATTTGTTTTAAAATATTAATTTTATCTTGCGGCAAAAGATCGGCTTTAAATTCTGAAATACCAACATGCTTGGCGACATCGGCCGCGATTTTATCATTGTCACCCGTCAGCATCAATATCCTTTTAATTCCCATTCCTTTAAGGGTGCGCATGACGCTGGAGGCAGCCGGCCGAATTTCATCTTGCATCGCAACAAAACCAATCGGTTTGGCGCCCTTGCTTAAAATCGTAATGGTGCGTTGTTTTGCTTTTTGTTCCTCTATCTTTTCAAGTTCGGCAGACGAAAAAACAATACTATTATCTTTTAAAAATTTCGTTTTTCCGGCCAAAACTTCTTCCCCGTTGATTATTCCTTTAATGCCAAAACCCGGCTCTTCATGGACCTTAACAATTGCCGGAATATTTATTTTTTGCTCAGCGATATATTTTTGGGACGCCCGAGCCGCCGGATGAATCGATTCGCTCTCGACCGCTCCCAGCAACGCCAAAAATTCATGTTCCGGATAATTATCAAAGGTTGTCACCTGCTCAACCTTTGGCTTGCCTTTTGTAATGGTGCCGGTCTTATCAAAAATTACGGTTTTAATTTTGGTTAAACCTTCCAAAAATTCTCCCCCCTTAACGATAATGCCGCGGCGCGCCATGAATCCGATGGCTGCGCTAAAAGCCAGAGGAATCGCCACCGCTAAATCGTCAGCACAGGTAACCAACAAAATGGCCAAAACCAGTAAGATATTTTTTGTAAAAATATAAATTAAAATACTGGCAACTAACGTCAATAAAATATACCAACCCGCAAAGCGATCAACCAAAGAGGTAATCGGAGCTTTGTTGGCTTGAGATTGCTCAACTAATTCTAAAATTTTTGAAAAAGTTGTTTCTTTGCCAATCCGCTTAACACGAACAACGAGCGAGCCGTTAATACACAAAGTGGAGCTCAAAACTTCATCTCCGGCAGTTTTTAATATTGGCTCCGATTCGCCAGTAAGCGTTGATTGATCCAGACTGGCTTCACCCGACTCCACTGTGCCATCAACGGCGACGCGCTCTCCCGATTCCACCGCTATCAGATCACCAACTTTTATTTTATCAATACCAACTTCTATTACCTTCCCGTCTTGCAACTGATGGACTTTGATAGGCCGCAGTTTCATTAAACTGCTTATCGCTTCTTTGGCTCTCGTGGCGGTATAGCGAGCGAAAAGTCGGGCTGATGCTAACATGAGCCCAATAAAGACAGCTGAGTGCCATTGGCTCGCCAACAACGAAAAAACCAGCGCAACGCTGGCCAAAAGGTCAATGGTTAAATGCTTCTTTAATAACGCTTTTATCGCATTAAATATTACCGGCAAAAGACCGAAAAAAGAAATACCAATTAACAATATATTCAAACCAAACCCGCTAATTATCTGCCAAAAACTAATTCCCAAAACCAGCAGCGATGTAATAATCAAAACCAAATCAAACCAAAAATAAAACTTGTATCCTGTTAAAGAAAAGGTTGAGGTAATGTGATGCTTTTTTGCCCGAAAGGCTCGTTTTTGATAATTGATCACAATAAAAAATATTACCGAAATTTTAAACTTTCGCGGCCAATTGCCCGCAGGCGGCTTTAATATTTTGTCCAAAATGCCATCGCTGAGTGACCGTCACTCCTTCGTTCTCTAAAATTTGCCGAAATTTTTTTATCCTTTCCTGCACTGACCGTTTATAAATACCCGTAGGGTTATATTCAATCAAATTAACAAAAAATAACTTGCGTTTTGTTAATTTGGCCAAATCTCTGGCGCAATCGTCAGAATCATTGACATCTTTTATCATTATATATTCAAACATCACCCGCCGTCGAGTTTCTTTTATATACTCGTCCACAGCTTCAAAAATTCGCGCGATGGGGTATTTTTTATTAATCGGCATCATTTTTGAACGCAATTCATTATTTGGCGCGTGCAAAGAAATCGCCAAATTTACTTCTAATTTTTCATCGGCTAATTTTTGAATGCCTTCGGTTATGCCGACCGTGGAAATCGAAAAATGACGCGCGCCCAGATTAAATCCTTCTTTGTCGTTTAAAATTCTAATGGCGCCAATCACGTTTTCGTAATTCAAAAAAGGCTCACCCATGCCCATAAAAACAATGTTGGTCACTTTTTGACTTTCTTTTTTTAAAAGTCGGGCAAAAAATAAAACTTGCTCCACGATTTCCCATTTATCAAGATTGCGCTTGAACCCCATCTGGCCGGTAGCGCAAAAAATACAATCTAGCGGGCAACCAACTTGCGAAGATACACAAACGGTATTGCGGTTTTTGTGTCGCATCAAGACCGATTCGATTTTTAAACCATCTTCCATGGTTATCAGGGCTTTTATTGTTGTTCCATCTTGGGAAACAAAATTTTCCGCTTCTATTTCCAGCGGGTATTTTTCATTAAGCATTTTGCGCAACGATTCAGGCAAAGTCGTTGCTTCGCTCCAGTTTTCAATCAAATCGCAAAAAACAAGTTGTTTAACTTGTTTTTTGCGAAACTTTGGTTCATCAACTAGAACTTTTTCAATTCTATCGAGATTCATCTTCTCTTTAAAACTGAATTATATAAATTCCTTTTTTCTCAATTTTTTCTTTCTGACCAAAATCATCTAATTTAAATTTCAAAATATACTTAACCCTTTTCTTGAGTTGGCGTCCGGTATATCTTTTGTTCTTTGGATCCCATTCCTGCAATATCAAAACATCATCCTCTTTAATTTTAAAATCGGCGAGTCTTATCTCAAATTTCTTTTTTCCGGCCCTTACAAGCTGAAAATATTTAGGCCAGATTTTCTTTTTTATTAAATTCATAAATTAATTTCAAAAATCTTATTTTTACTTGTAGCACCCAAGGCTAAAGTGATTTGAGATTTTGAAATTTTAAAATATTCGGCTAAAACATTGATTACGGCTCGATTGGCTCGCCCTCGGACGGGCGGCTCTCTAACGGCTACAAAAAAATTAGTTTCGCTAAGTTTTTTTAGCTCCGGATTTTTTGAGTTTGGTTTCACTTTAACAAAAATCTTCATATTTATTTGCGACTATAAAATCCCATCAACTCCGTCGAATCAACTACGTGCCCCTGCATTGCCTTTTGCAAATCACCCACTTGGGCGTCAGCCGACAAATCAATTGTTGAATCCAAAGCAAAAAGTTTAAAAAAATAGCGATGCGTGCCAGAAGGCGGACAAGGACCGCCCCAGCCAGGCTTGCCAAAACTGGTTTTGCCTTGAATCGCATCGGCTGGAACGCTATTTTCATCAAGGCCAGCAATTTCAGGATCAATATTCCAAAGCGTCCAGTGTGTCCAAGTACCGGCTGGCGCATCCGGATCATCAACAATCAAAACTAAACCTTGAGCCTGACTCGGCACATTTTCAAATGTTAATGGCGGATTAATATTTTGCCCGTCGCAGGTATATTTGACGGGAATATTTTGCTGCGCCTGAAACGCCGGACTTGAAATTTGCATATTAGTATTGTTATTTGTTTGATTTGGACTAGCAGTAATATTTTCAAAACTGGGCTGCGGTGTTTTCTTTTTACCGAAATCTTTAAATGCGAAATACGCTCCTACACCCGCAATAATTATAATTGCCGCTATTATTAAAAATTTATACATTTTTTACGTTCTCGAAATTTTTCTCAACCTCCGGCCAATTGATTATATTCCACCAAGCTTCAACATATTCGACCCGGCGATTCTGATATTTCAGGTAATAAGCGTGCTCCCAAAGATCAAGCACCAAAAGCGGTCGCAAACCAATCGTGATGGGGCAGTCGTGGTTTGGCAATGTAATAATATCGAGTTTGTCGGAACTGTCGGCAACCAACCAACACCAGCCGCTGCCAAAAAAATTATTAGAAATTTTGCTAAATTCAACTTTGAATTTAGCAAAATCACCGAATTTATTAATCAACGATTGAGCTAAATGTCCACTCGGCTCTCCGCCACCGGGCTTCATTACCCGCCAAAACAACGAATGATTAAAATGCCCGCCGCCGTTATTTTTGACGGTCAGACGAATTTTTTCTGGCACAGAGTCTATTGACATCAACAAATCCTCGACTGATTTTTCGACGAGCTCCGGATAATCTTTCAGTGCGTCATTTAGTTTATTAATATATGCTTGATGATGCTTGTCATGATGTATCTGCATTGTCTGCGTATCAATATAGAGCTCGAGCGCCTCATAAGCATAAGGTAAATTAGGTAATTTATGTGGCATAAATTTTAATGATTAATGATTAGATTTTAATCTGTGCTGAACGGCTTTACTTTCCAACTCTCTAATCGCGTCAGCCGCAATCCAACGGCTAGCTTTATTATTAAATTTATAAATTTCTTTGGCAACCTTAATCGCTTCTTTATTTAATATAATATTGCGCTTGCCGATTTGTCGCAGCGCCCAATTAACGGCCTTGCGCACGTAATTCCGTTCATCGGTCGCATATTTTTTGATTATAGGAAAGAATTTAATAAATTCTTTATCGACGGTCATTTTATCTTTGAAAGCTAAACATGCCATTAAAGCGAAACCGGCCCGCCTGACAAATTCTTCCTGAATTTTTGACCATTGAATGCATTTTTTAAAAGCAAATTTTGTTTGACAGAATAAATTCAGACAAACCTGGTCGCAAACATCCCAAGAATCAAAATCTCTAACCCAGGAATCCATCTGCTTTTCGGTAACTTTTTCTATTTCATCAATCATGCTCGCCAAAATGCGAGCCTCATGAATTCCTGATTTCCAAAGCTGAATTGCCAATTTGTGACTTTTGCCGTTTTGCTTGGCGATTTGACGCAAAATCGGAATCGCCACGCCCAGCGTCTTTTTTGGATTAATACCAAATCGCGCCATACCAGCTACATTTTTTGAATTAGCCAACTTTTGAAGTTTTCTTAAAATTTCTCGCTTGGTCATTTTTTCAAATTCTTTGCTATTTTCTTGACAAATTATTTTAGATTGCTACAATCTAGATGCACTATCCCAAATGGGATAGAAGCCTTTCAAACGGCCATGGTTCTATATACATGGCCTTTTTATTTTTATTAAATAAAGCTTAACAATTCTAAACCATTATTCTCCTTTTTCCAGAACCAAGCTCAGCTTTGTCGCGCTAAGCGCGATTTTGCCAAAACTCGTCCGCCTCTTTTTCCAATTTGGCCAGACGGATGTAATAATCGGCAAATTCATTTAAATGCGCCAGAGCGATTTTGCCAGTCATTATTGAATCATCATTGGTAACATTAGTGTGCGGATCGCGCGTACCATGTTCCAGCTCCACGTCCAGACCCATGCGAAATTGCTCGACATTAAATTTACTCCAGTCAATGCCTAATTTTTTGCCGATTTTTTTGGCTTCTTCAACGCTAAAATGTTTTTTTGGCCTACTCATATGATTTAATTAAAAACACACTTTTTATTTTACCATGTAGCAAACCAAAAAAGCCACTTTTTCTAATAAGCGGCCTTTTAGCAAGATTTTTCAAACTTAATAAATCTCCGTAACTCAACTTAACATTAACCTGACCCATAGAACCGTACTAACATTGACGGTTCTTAAAAATTGTGCTAAGATTTTCTATAAGTTCTTTTGACAATTTATAGAGAGAACTGAAATGCAGTAAAATACAAAAAAAGGAGGATAGGGTCATGAAACGGAAAATTGGTCTCGTATTCGCACTTTTGGCTTTCTGTCTGGCTATCTTGGCGCCAGAAGCCGAGTCTTTTGTGGCGGGAGAATTGCAGGATGTCCAAATAATCGGACATCATTTTTCTACCAGAGTTGTGGGAATGATAGGAGGACAACAAGGGGCTAAGAGTATAAAAGATCCCTCAATAAGTCGTATTCTTGTATTGTTCATTAGGATCACTACTCCCTCTGAAAAAATAAGTGTCTTCGCCCATGATTTTATTCTTCAGTATTATCGAAATGAAGCAGATGATCGGGCTCGCTGTTTCGGCCTTGGAATAGCCGAAAAAGAAACTAACCAAGTCTTGGGTAACTATGGTTTAGAGGGAGCAGAGCCGGCGGTTCGGTTAATTGGGCGTAAAGTCTTTCATCTGGCATTGCTTTTCTTAGTTGAAAACAATATCAGTATGATCAATTTGTACCGCGTCGGGAGCGTCAATCCCTTGGCTTATAATCTTGGTCCTTCCAGACCCTATAGTATTTTTTTGACAACGAATGACCCAGATGTAGGTAAATTACAACAAGTCGTCCAATGCGTAGAAGCTGCGGGGTGCAAGGTAACGACATCAACCGGTTTGAATAAAGATACTCAGGGTATAACAATCCATTATTCAGAAAAGGCCGAAGGAGCGGCCAGAGAAATATCTCAGAGGTTGATGACTCAATTTAGCGTCGTAACCACAATCAAAGAAATTAGGTTAATGTCCGAATTTGATATAGTCATCTGGGTAGGCAGGGGTTCCATCAAGGGTTCTTCTCTCTAAAAATTTCTGATGAAAATAAATTGCAAAAGGCGCCACTTATGTGACGCCTTTTTTCTATTTCATTTGCAATGCTAAGTTTTTTAATAAATTTCGTAACTCAACATCACATTAACTTGAATTTCATTTTGTCCAGTCTGAATATCCGGGGTGCCGCCGCCTCCTCCTACGCCCAAGCCCTCAGAGGCATAAATTGGCACTGGTTCGCCAGAAACGCTTTCGTTAAAACTTGCAATTTTTCCTAATGTTACGCCCAGGCCAGCCGCTAAATCTTGCGCTTTCTGTTTGGCATTGGCAACAGCTTTCTGGCGGGCTTCCGATTTTATCGCCTCCAGGTCATCAAAAGTAAAAATTAACGAACCCACCTGATTGGCGCCCAGCAAAGCAGCTTTCCCTAAAATATCGCCTGATTTATCCAAATTTCTGATTTTCACTTCCAGGGTTTGGGAAACCTCATAGCCGATAATTTCGCTTTTTCCTTTGGTATATTGGTAGCGGGGGTAAATGCTGTAATTAGTAGTTTTTAAATCTTCATCTGCCACGCCCAAATCCTTCATCGCCTGGGTGATTTTATTCATTTTATCGGTGTTATCTTTTTGCGCCGCAGCCACCGTTGTCGCGTCAGAAATCACCGACAAATCAACCTGCCCAATATCGGGCTTGGCTAAAACCTTGCCCACGCCCGAAATACTAATTGTGTCTTTATATTGGGAGCCCTGGCCGATATATCTGCCTTCTTTGATTTTGTTGCTAATGCCGACGATTTCAGAAACCGTCAAAATTACTAAAAATAAAATTAGCGCTGCAGCAACCGCCATTATAAATTGCGGCAATTTTTCTTTGGACGGAATGATTTTCAAATTGATATTTTGCTCGTCCATAAAATTTTAAACTTCAAATTTTAATTCTCTGCAACTGGAAAGTTACAAAGAAAAATCTTAAAGTTTTTGACTTAATTATCTTTTTGCTTCCGAATCAATTTTTATTGTTTGCAGAGCTTCCCTAACCGTCGTCATAAATTGTGCCGGAAAGATAATCGTGGAATTTTTTTCTACGCTGATTTCGGCCATTGTTTGCAGCGTGCGCAACTGCAGCGCGACCGGATGGGCCGCGATCAAATCGGCGGCCTGGCCCAGCTTAACCGCTGCCTGAAATTCGCCCTCAGCTGCCACGATTTTTGCCCGCCGCTCTCTTTCGGCTTCCGCTTCTTTGGCCATGGCCCGCTGCATATTGTCTGGCAAAACGATATCTTTTATTTCTACCGCCGTGACTTGAGCACCCCAGGGTTCGGTGTGCGCATCGATCACATTTTTTATCTGGGTATTAATGTCGACCGTCTGAGAAAGTAGCTGGTCTAACATGAACTGCCCCACCACGTTTCTGACCGTGGTTTGGCTGATTTGATTGACCGCGTTTTGAACATTTTCAATGGCAATGACGGCTTTTTCCGGATCAACAATGTGGTAGTAAGCCACCGCGGCAATGTCAATGGAAACGTTATCTTTGGTTATAATTTTTTGCGACGGGATATTCATCGTTATCGTGCGTAAATTCACCCGCGTCATTTTTTCAAATATCGGAATTAAAATGATTAAACCCGGTCCTCTGATGCCCGTGAATTTTCCCAAAAAAAATATAACGCCTCGCTCATATTGCTTTACTACCCTAAGAGAATAGAAAAGCAAGAAAACTATGATCAGAATGGCGATGTAAATGCCTGCCATATGTTTAAAATTAGTAATTATCTGTATTTAATATTAGCACCCTAATTAGCTAAAATACAAGCTCGGTCAATTTTGGTGGAAAATCGACCTGAATGATTTTAAACGATAAGCGTCCCAGCACCTGTCCCCGCTCATTTATGATATCAACTCGCCAGGAGCCGGGCGCAATGCTTTGTTTGTAGGAATAGCCCCGATAGCCGCCGTCTTTGCCGCCGGTGATTTCGTAGCTTATCTTGCTTTTTTCAACCCATTGTTTGGACTTTTCGTCGTATATAGACCAACGATGATAGATATTCGTTTTAATTTTGGTAGGCGCAAAAACCGCCGCGTAGCAATAGACGCGCTCACCCGGCTGCCAATGAAATACGGGATTATATTCGTCCAAAAACAAATACCAAGGCGGCGCTTCAACCTGCACCTTCCAATTTGTGCCGGCTCTGACCACCGAGTGCGAAATCACGCCTTCCTTAAGCGACAAAGGAATGGGCGGAATGAGATTGGTAAAATAAAAAATATTTAATGCTAAATAAATTATGAAGATTCCCGCGGCCGACCATTGCCAGCTTTGAGACACGGTTTGGCGCGCGACCAGGCGCACGCCAAATATAAACAATGAAATTAGCACCAGCGCGGCCGCTCCGCTGATTAAAAAAATATTATCCCCCAGCCGGTCGGTCAATATTGGCACGGCAAAAACCAGATATAAAAAGATGACCGCAAAATAAGTACAAACCTGAAAGATTAGGCGCTGATAGCGTTTTCGAAAAACTTCGTTGCCAATCAGCAAAAAAACTAAAATAGCCAGAAACGGCCAGCTGACAGAAATAGCGCTACTTTCGCCATAAAAAGTTAAAAAAGAACTAAAAAGCCCGCCGATGGAAAATTGCATCACAAAAGGAACCACAATTGAGCCGATTTCAAAAAAACGGCCGCGAATTTTGCCAGCCTGATATGCGTTTAAATAAATAATGGCGAGCCCCGTCAGGCACAGATAAAAAACAACCAGTAAATTATCAAAAAAAAGATCTATCCGCCGCAAGTTAAAAAGATGCCAAAAAAAGCCAATCAAGAGCCCCGCCGGCGAAACCAAATGCTCGATTTTTTCGTAATGTTTTATTATTTCTTCAAGTTTCATTGCGGAGCTAAATATTTAATAACATCTATCCAATTACTAAGTTCAGAGCTATTTTGAACATAGCCCAAAATATTTATTGATCTGCCTTTGTGAATGCCCAGATGCAAATGTTTTCTTTCGCCGTCAGTTTCCTGGCTAAATCCTTTGCCCAAATTGCCAATTTTTTCGCCGGCAGACATAAGCAGGTTTTTTGCTGTTCCCACGCTCGCCAGATTTAAATGACCGTAAATAACAGCTATATCTTGATTGGCCAGCTGGCATGATTGAACAACTAACCCACCGTATCCTGAAGCCCATTCTTTTAACAAAGTTATTCCAGTGCAAATAGCGTAAATTGGGACATCCTTGTTTTGCTCATCTGCAAAAGTTTCAAAATCAACACCAGTGTGGAAGCCAGAAAATCGTTCCGGCTGAACCGGCGAATTTTGGGAAGTGATATAAATACCAAAGGGTTTTTTAGTCGCTCGCTCCAGCGCCCGGTCAATTGGCGCGCGAAATTGCTGAGCCTTGCTGGGTGTCGGGGTCTCGCTGACAGATGGAGCGCCGATACTGCCGGAAGGAAAAGCAGAAGTAGATTGGCTCAAATTCGATGTCGGCGATGGGGTTAATGAATTTTTATTTGATTCAGCTAAGTACCGGCTTAAAGCAAAACCGACTGTGCCAACAACAACCAAGACGATAATGACAATCAAAATAGTTTGTTTTGACATACTGCCGAATAATCAAAATCTAATTATAAAGGGTTTTTACCCAACCAGAGCCCCGCAGATGCGGGGACTCAAGATACTAGCATACCCAGCCGCAGTCCCGCTTAGCGGGGCGGGGTATTCAAAACCCCTGTGTTTTCGGCGCTCGCTCGAAAATAAAAACATATTTTCATTTCACTCGCTTGCTTGAAAATAAAATTTTCAAAAGAATAAGCTGTAGATGAAATTAACGAATGGGTCAACATTTGGTCCATAAACAATCGCGGCTCCAAGGCCCCCGGTGATTATAATTAAAACCAAACCCAGCAGCGCCAGCAGCGGAATAATCAGTTCTTCAAAAAGCACGTGCCCTCTCCATTCCAAATTTAAAACGGGCCAGCGCAAAAAAGAAAGGCGGCGCCAGCGGCTGGTATGGAGGAACACTAAAGCATAATAGATTGCTATAACACTAAAGACTAAAATGGTTACGAGTGCAAATTTTTCGTGAACTTCAATAATGGGCAGACGCGTGGACTTGGCGCGAATAAGATCGAGGGCCATGTCTCCGGTGAGCGCGGTGAGATAGGACCAAAGCGTTCCAAAAATTACCAGGACCGCTTTTAAGCGCTGCCACCAAAGCTTTTTGATTAATACTCTTGCGCGGATAAGTTCGCAAATGGCATACGTCACCAAAAGTCCAATTGGAAAATGAACAAAAAGAGGATGGATATTCATAAGTTTGTCCTTAATAGACTAAAATTGTAAATTAAAATTATTTTAAAATAAATATAGAGATATTGCAAGGCGATGTAATAAACAAAAAGGGAAACGAGTTTTCCCGTTCCCCTAGGGCCGGCTTTGGCTTTATGAGCCGCAATCTGATTCTGAAAGACAGGCGCTTGTTATCGCATAGGTGTAGGACCTGTTAAGTCCAGTGACGCGATAACTCACGTTATAACTTCCGTCTTCGGGCGCCTTAAAGCAGAATGAAATTTCGGAACCGCTTCCAGACTTTATTACCTTTCCCTGAACGTCTTTCACCTCTCCGGCAAGGGAGTATGCTCGCGCGCATTTTGAGGCACTGAACCAGTAACTCTGGTCGGCTTTGAGTTGGACTCTTCTGGACCAACTTTCATTGAGCCCGAGGCGAACCCAATCCGCATTCACAATGCAGGGCGAGCTGCCGACAGTGATGGGTTTGGGATTGGGAGCCAGGGCCGCTGGTGGACAATTGGTCGCGGCAAACAAAACTGGGGCCAAAAACAGAACAAGGAGACAAAAGAACAAACATTTCCGAGTCATCTCGGCCTCCTTTTGGTGTATAGCACCTTTTTGTTTCTACCCCTGTAAAGCAAGGTGTAGATTATCTGTAATAATGTTATAACACTAATCCTGTGTGTGTCAAAATTTATTGCAGGACAAAGATTTAAAGCCTGTTTGATGATTCTCGATCATTTTATTGGCTGGCGCAGCCGCTGGTTGAATTGGTGCTAGCAGTAGTCCCCGTTCCAAAACCGGGTGAGGGCGAGTCGCCGGAAAGTTGCTGCTGGCAGGCGCTGGGCTCGGTGGAAAAGCTCGAACAAATTAATTTAAGCAGACTTTGCGGGTCGCGCGCAGCCGAAACGACAGTTCCATTTATCACGAGTGAGGGCGAGCCGGTTACATTGTATTTGGCGACATCGAACTTATTAATGTCAAAGGTCGGATACTGACCGCTTTTCCAGAGAGTCTGGTCTTTGGCATTTTGGGTAATCTTAAATTGATTATCAGTGGCGCTGATGCAGCTGGTAAGGGCTGAGGTGTTAATTTTGGCCTGGCTCAGACAGGTGTCGGCATTTCCCTGCTCAGAAAAACATTTTAAATACTGAGTTAATTTATCAAACCCCTGTTGCTGGACGCAATACTGTCTTAAATTTTCCTGGATTTCTTGATCGCCGTGCAAGGAATAATCCAAAAATTTCAGGCTAAATTTGACCTTGGAACCCAGCAGGTCCAAAACCGGCAAAATACCTTTTTCTATTTGCACGCCATAGGGGCAATAGCTCATCACAAATAATTCCACCTCGGGCGTGTCTTTTTTTGAAATAGCCTGAGGGGTGGGACTGGCTTGTGGCGATGCTTGAGCGGCGTCCATGTTGAAAGCCTGCGGGAAGAAATTTTTGCCGTCCTTGCTGACGTAGGCTGTAACATCCTCCCCTTGAAGGCTGACAGTAATTTTATAAAGCTCGTTTTCCTCAATTATGCTTTTAATTTTTACCTGCGTGCCAGGAGAAACCATCTGCTCGTTAATAAATTTTTCGGCCTTGGCTTTCAGCGCGTCAAGCTGGCTGGCCGGCGCAAAAGAAATTTTTTCGTTGAACTTAAAAAAATAAACAGCGGCCCCAACGAGCACCAGCAGAATCAAACCCACAATAATCATTTTTTTATCCTTGTCCATAAATAACTATAATTAATTGTTACCTTATAATTATAGTTAATTCAAATTTTTTGTCTATCTTTTCGGCTATTGTCCGCACTACTAAAAACAGCCATCGCTAACCAAAGTGATAGCTGTTTACCCCTCTCTTGGCCCCAAGGGGCCAAGAGAGGGGTTTACTTCGGGTATTTTTTCTTAAAATTTTAGAATAAACCGAATCCTTTACGAAACATCTTCGTCCAATTTTTCGCTTTGCCATTTTGGATTTGATTTTGCATAAACTGAAGTCGTTTGTCGGCTTGGGCTTGTGTGATGACACCTTTGGTTACAAGTGTTTGCAATTGAGTTTTGTATTGCTGAATTTGGTAATCCTTGATGTTTTTGTTAACCTGGCCCTGGCTGATGTTTTTTTCCTGCATTATCTGCTTCATGGTTTTTCCATCTGCCCAGGCGTTTTTGACATCATCCACACTGATGCCAAGGATTTGTGCCTCATATTGAAACATTGCGGTCTGTCGGCTCGCAATTATATCGGGTGTGGTGGTAGTATTTGAAAAACCAAAGCCCCAGCCACCCAAACCGCACGCCGACACGACACCCGCTCCCAAAAGGCCAAAACCCAACAAGGCTGGAAACACCGTATAGGCGAATAATTTGTTTTTCATATTTTTTTTCGCTTACAAGTTAAATCTAATGATTATCGACCGATAATTTAGCCTGTAATGCACAGCCAGGTAATTAAAATTATGCAATAACAAAGCTTACTAAATATTAATACCATAGAGGACATTTTTTATTTCATGAAACAAAATTTAGAAGTTACGCGTATTAATATTAGCCAAAAGATTATTATAAAAAAGAAAGGAGTGATAAAAACATGAAAATAATAACCAAATTCATTGTTTTTAACCTATTAACTCTGTCGGTTTTGACGAGTAGTTTGATATCATTGCCGCAAAGCGCGTTCGCTGTTTCCTCTAATTCGTCATCAACTATGGCTGCACCATCCAATTCTTTTAACTGGTCCGGATATGTTGCCACGGGAGGTAAATTCACCGGCGTGAGCGGTACCTGGATAGTGCCAAATCCTGCTCAAAGCGGGAATTCCTTGACGGCTCACGCTACCTGGGTCGGCATTGGCGGAGTATTGGGCCACGATCTAATTCAGGCCGGCACCCAAGCAATCAGCGCGCCTTCCGGACAAATTCAATTTGAAGCCTGGATAGAAAAACTGCCCGGCAGCACACGAACGATTTCCATGACGGTCAACGCAGGTGATTCAATTACCGCAACGATTACCCAGCAATCGGACAAGCAGTGGAATATTTCGCTAACCAATAACACGACCGGAGAAAAGTTCCAAACGACCACGACTTATAATTCTTCTCTGTCTTCGGCCGAATGGATCCAGGAAATGCCGAGCCTCGGCTATGCTTTCGTCCCGATTGATTCCTTTGGCAGTGTAAAATTCAGCAGCGGCTGGACAATTAAAGACGGGGTAAAATTAACCGTTGCCCAAGCCCAAGCCACCGAAATTACAATGACAAATTTCAGCGGCCAGGCGCTCGCCACTCCTTCACCCTTGAGTTCCGACGGTGCCAGCTTCATCGTTACACGCTCCGATGTCGCCACAATCTCGCCCATCACATCCGCCAGAGGATGGCACAGGGTCAGAGTTAGCCCCAGGGGTTACGGCTCATCTTTTAGATGGCAGGGTTAAAACAATTAAATCAGCAAAAAAAGCACCGATATATTTACGGTGCTTTTTTATTTAAAAAATGTGAAATTTATTTTGTTTTCCTTTTCACTAAAAAATATTCCTCTTTAGGTAATTCTTGGAGCATATCTAACATCTGTTTTACATTTTGAATTTGCGATTCATGAGCAAGCAAGGCCTTTAATTTCTGCTCCCAAACATCTCTGACATCCACCACCAAATCAATTCCTGCTTTGGTACAGCCGGGCGGGACATATACAAAATAGTCGCGATTCATTTTCATATATTTATCCAAAACACAAATATACATAATTTTTTTGATAAAAGGCAGTCTTTGAAAAGCGAATGAGGAAACCATGGAAACGGTAATGTGGTCAATGTGGCCGGAAATACCGCGCGGTTCATATGTGATTATGGTTTCGGGTTTGAGACGCCTCAAAATCCGCTCAATTTTTTTGGCGAGTTTATGATAAATATTATTTGAAAGTTCGCCGTCTCTGAACCCAAGAAAAAAAACTTTTTTAACTCTCAGAATTTTTGCCGAATTCAAAAGTTCCTGCGCCCGAATTTTTCCAAAAGCCGCGCCGCCCCGCTTGCCTTTAGGCTGCCCTGCCTCGCCCTTGGTCGCGCAGATAATATAAACATCATGGCGCTTAGCCAGCTTGATTATTGTCCCTCCCGGCCCAAACGCTTCGTCGTCGGGATGGGCAATGATACAAACGATATTTTTCATAATAAGATAAGCTATGCTGCTATAAAAAATATTTTTTATTCTAATGTTCTTGAGAACATTAGAATACCATTTATTCGTTTGTAAGATCGTACAAAAACAATTTTACCGGAATTCCTTTCTTTTTTGCCTTTCCAATCGTATCAGCTGTGCCTTCGCCACGGCTGGCCTCAGTTTTAATATGAAAGGCAACCAACTCATCAGAAGCCTCAATGACTTTGGAATTACGTGCATAATACATTTCTTTTTTTATCTCCTCTGTAAAATTTACATCAGGATTTTCTATTAGTGCTTCGGGGTTAATTTTTTTTAATCGTGTCAATTGATTAATAAGATTTTCGGCTTGCTCGGAAGTAATGGTTTTTAGCGCGGCGTGTTTACGGTAATGCTCGGAGTATTTTGCCAGAGTTGTGGGAAGAAAAATTTTTATTCTCTCTGCTTTTAAATCGTGCTTCAACGCTTCGTCAAGCGCTATATAATCTACATTTAAAGCTCCGCCCGAAACAATACCGTCTCCGCGTTCTATTATCTCGCGCACATTGGCGCGGACTTCATTTTCTATTTCCGGGGTAACCTTTCGCCACCCTCCGCTAATGCCAATCCATTTCATAATTTTTGTATTGTTATTCTTTATGGAACCATTCGCGCGAATTAGACCGTATAACTTTTAAAAAATGCCCGTCATCTTTCTCCTTTAATTTCCCGCTTTAATATATCGAAAAATTGTTTCATCCTGACCAATCGTTGATTGGCCATAAGTTTTGCTCTTTTAGTATCTAGCTTTTTGGGAAGATGTTTTAATTTCAATTCATATTCAACGAAGGGACTATGCTTTGTTTTATCTTTAATCCTACCATTAATTTTATTACCGACAACATTGTCTTTGATATATTCTTTTAAAGAAATATCACCAGAAAGCTTGCCATTATTTTTCCCTGTCCAAGCATAAGCTCTGGCAATGCCAATTGCGCCCAAAGCATCCAATTTATCCGCGTCAAAAAGAATTTTTGCTTCTTTGGTATTCGGCTTCAGACTACTACCCCGATAACGATGAGCTAAAATACAATGGATCACCTGCCCAATTTTCTCCTTTGGAAAATTAAACCGACTAAGAATATCAAAAGCCATTTTTGCCGACTCTTTGGCATGGTTAGTTTTACCGGATTTATCTTCTTGCTCCCTAACCCCACCAATATCATGAAGCAGGGCAGCCAATTTTATAACGTCTAGATCAATTCCCTTTTCCTTTTCGGCTAATTTAAGACAAAGATTATAAACGCGCGTGACATGGCTTGCATCGTGCACCGGATCGGCTCCCAATGATTCTTTTTCCACAATCTCTTTAATTTTTTGATATTTTTCTTCCATATCTTTATTATAACAAAAATCCTATAGAACCATTCGCGCCTGCCCAGTAGCGAACTTCGTTCCGCTACTGGGGCGAATTAGACTTGAAGATGATTTTTTCGCATAGTCAATTCCTATAACGTTTTAAAATTCTGTTTATAAGACGCGTAGTTGAATTGATTCTACGCGCCGAAATTAGTTTTAATTGAATACCCATTTTTTCAATATTATCTCGAAAAGCCAACCACCTTTTATCTATGGAAATAAATATATTGGGTTTAAGTTTTTCCAATATTCTCATTGTCGGCACAGGCTTTTTTTTATTTGGTTCTGGCGCCAAAAGGCTGTAATCAATATACCTAAATGAATCTATAACTGCTAGTCTTTCTTTTTCTCCAATTATTGGCCGCTTATTTCCTTTTCTCTGACGAACGCGTTTATCAGAAGAAATGGCGATTACCACAATATTCCCTAATTTTTTAATTTTTTTAAAATATTCTATATGACCGCGATGAATTAAGTCAAAAGTGCCTCCCGCAAAAACAATCTTTTTATTAGCCAGGCGCTTACGCAAGCGCGATAAATCGGAAAATTTTATTATCATAAAAATCAAATGTATTTTTCATGCTAGGTTTTTTGTGATGTCTAATTTTGTATTTTTAACGCTTTTTAGGGCTTGGGTGAATGTTTGGCAATATTTTTGCAGATAAATTTCCAGTTTTTTGCGGCGATACTGCATTATGAAGCGCGGATGCTCAACCGAATAAATGTTTTTAAAAAATTTATATTCTGAATTCAGCTCGTTGAAAACCTGCCTGATTTTTCCCGTCCCAAGCACTATCGCCGTTTCGCGGCTCGCTCCGAATGCCAGCTGGGATTTGATTGAGCTAACAACGAAGGGCTTGGTATCGCAAAGCAAATTTGGATGGTCGTAAAAATTGTAGTTTTTACCATCTTTTAAAAATCCTAACGGAGAAATGGCGGTTAAGAAAAAATCTCGGTAAAACTTTTTTGGGCCACCCCATTGCCTGATAAATTTATAAACAAATTCCGATGATAGTTCGCGCTTCTTGGGCAAGTGATTGGGAATATCGCAAAATTTTTCAAGCGCGACGGGATCTGTAAATGTAACGCCGGTGACGCCCGCGCCAAACCGGCCTGGATTTATGCCAAAAACAAGAACTCGTTTGCGCTCATCGGAAAAAAATTTGAAAAGAAATGATTTTGTGTAATTTTGCACTTGCGCATTTCGGTAGGGATTCATCACCGCCACGCCCGGCGGCAAATGATTGCGAAATTCAAGGGATTTGTAAAATTTAAACGCCCGCTCAGCAAATGTCATATTTACGCGAATTTTTTGATAAAGATTTTAATTAGCTGTTTTGTCTGTCGATTGCTTATTAGTAGGCTGGACTTTTTTATTTTCAGGAGTGGTATTTACTTTTATATCCTTTAACAATTCTACTATTTTATTAACTTTCCAATACCAGCATGTGACTTCTCGCAAAAGGGCAAAAAGTAAAATTAATATTCCAATTCCCAAAAGCCAGTAGACGGGTTGACTTAAAAAACTAAAGAAAGACGGATTATTTATAGGATACATAAATTTAATTTAAGCCAATTATCCCCTCCAATCTTTCTCCCTCTACCTTACGCCCAAATTTTCTAAAAGGCAATAATTTCGCCCTAAAAAAACCGCCCCAAAGAGGCGATTTTTTATAGAATATATCAATAAGATTAGTGGCTCTGGACGGGCTGGTCTTCCTTTTTTTGTTCATCATTATGTCCGTGATGATGGTGGCCAAACTTTTCTCTCATCTCATCGCCAAATTTATGCCACTCCTCTTTGTTATGCCCGTGATGGCCGCCGCAAAACCAGCAATGTTTTCTTCTGGAAGCCATTAAGCCCAAACCGAAAACAATCAACAGCACCGGCCAAAAGATGTCCCAGACATTACCCTGAATTACACCCAAATTTTGAAGCAGAAACATTACACCCACGGCCAAAATCATGATTCCAAATAGCATATTTTTAAAATGTTGTTTTTAAAATTTAAAATAAATAATCAGCAAGACCTTTTAGCTTGTTTTATAGTTGATTTAAATCAGCGTCAATGTCTTTAAATTGGCTGTCAACGTCATTAATTGGGGTGTCGTTCAACTGCTGGCTTATTGAAGCGGTTGAATCGTCTTCAGACGTGGGTAGCTGCTGGACTTGAATGCTGGGCGAAGGAGTAGCAGAGATGACCGGTGTCTGGCTCGGGCTAGATAAAAAATTCATACCCATCAAGGTAATCACTACAAGAACAATCACGGCTACCGCAACTATAATGCCAATAGCTAAACCGGTATGTATTTTTTTGCCGCCTTTTGGTGGCTTGGGTTCATTGGCAACGTTTTGCGGCGGCGCGGCCGGTTGAGGCTGGGTGTTTGATGGTTGCTCGACATTTGCTTGTATATTTGTTTCCATGTTTTTGATATTTGTTTTTTAAAAAATATAATACTAACCAGGCTCATTACTGCCACTCGGACTGGCAGAAGGTGTAGCGCTAGGGGTGGCACTGGGACTTGCCGAAGGCGTGGCGCTGGAACTTGGGCTGACACTTGGATTTTCGTCATTGGTTTTAATATCATCAATCCCCTGTATTTGAGCTAAGGCAGTCGCGGCCTTGTGCACTGCCTCGCGCGCCGCCACTACAGTTGCGCGTGCCGCCACCAAGTCGGCGTGAAGCGCTTGACGCGCCTTGCCCACATAAATTTTCAAATTATTTTCCGTTGTGATTGCATTTGTAGTTGTGATGGTTATCGGATAAGTTTTGGCAGCCTGCGCCTTGACCGCGTCGCGACTTGCGCTAATCGCTTTTTGGGCGTCGGAAATCGCGGTGCGAACAGCTGAAACGTCTAAGCCCGCACTCTCGGCTTTGTCGGCACGGGAGCCAATATTATTTAAAATCGTATCCAGCCGCGACAAAACCGCCAGGAAATGGTCAACCATGAGATTGTTTAGAGCGGTGAGGCGGTCATTAACCCTGACAACGATATTTTGTTTAACTTGGTCTTTTATCTGCTTTAATTTTTCCTGTAGCTGTTGCTTCTGGGTCTCTATTTTGGCTTTTAACTCTTCACGTTTGGCGGCAATTGTTTGTTGCAGTTGGGCCGCGCTGTTTTGAATCTGAAGTTTTAGCGCATCGCGTTTTTCTTTAATTTGTTGAGCGCTCGAGGTAACAATGTTTCTTGTCTGCCCTGCCGCCTGCTGTCTGATATTTATTATATTCTGGCGCGTGTCACTGACCTGATCGCGAAGATTCGCCGCGGCGCTGGGTGAGGGCGATGTGTTACCTGTCTGCGCCGTCGCGACCAAAGCTAAAGCAATAAACAGGGCGAAACTAAAAATAAATTTTTTCATTGTTTTTTGAATTAAAGACTTATTTCGGATCGAAATCTTCTCTTAATTTAATTATATAATTTTTCAAAAAAATGTGAAGCAGCTTGTCTACATCTAAGCTCGTTTCTAATCGCCCGTTTTTGGACCATTAACATCGCCGTTGTTGCTATAGCCGGCCTTTTCATAAGTTTTATATATTAAATAAGAAATTATCCAAGTTATGTGATCAAGCAATCAAAGTTTTACACCTCAGACCGTTTTTCCCCAGACTAATATATGGGCTTGGAAGAGCAGATTAAAGTAAGCTAAATAAGTTTCCATTTTTTCTTGCATCTGGGCGCCTAGGCGGCCATTTTTTTGTTCGTAGCTTTTAATGAAAATGTCGCAAGACGATTGGCGCTGTTGCGGATTTAATTCCAAATCAGGCAAGGTGGTTAAATGTGAAATAAAATTAGCAACGTCGGTCAAGGGATCGCCCAAATGGGCGTTTTCAAAATCGATTAAGGTCAATTTACCGTCTGCCACAATCATATTGAACGGATTGAAGTCGCCATGGACAAAAACGGATTCCTGATTCTTTGACCAGGCCTCAATTTTATCTTTGATAGCAATATATTTTTGCTCAATTGCCGAAACGTCAGAGCTTCGCTGTTTTAAAATTGCCAAATTATTTTCCAATTTTTTGAAATCGATCCCCTGCTTTATATTTCCTGCGGCGGAAACTTTCTGCAAGGCTACCAGCCAGTCAACGATCTGATCGGCGTAATTCTTTTTAAGGCCTTCCTCTCGCTTTATTATTTCGGCCATGGTTTGGCCGGGGATGTGTTCGCGCAAAAAAAGGTCGTACGATTTTAAATATCCGATTGGCCGCGGTACGGCCAGAGACGAGCCGCCCTCAAACCCTTCAAATAGCAACTTGGCCATCTGCCAGGCGTATTTTTTGACGCCGTCGGAATTAGCCAGCCCGACCATATCCTTATGCTCTCCGGATTCAAAAAATGCGCTATAGAGCGCGACGAGACTGAAGCTGCGTTCGTCTTTATAGGATTTAAAAATTGAAATTTTAATTTCCTGAATTGGGTTTCCCGCAAAGATTTCTGATTGCCCGAAAATCCGGAGGGCCTTTTTGGCGTCGGTCAGCGATTCGAATTTTTCGTCAATTTCTTTCGACATAAAACTTAGGCGCCGCGTTGCTCCGGCTGTCCGGAAGCAAGCCTTTCATATTCCCGACGATACTTACCTATTGTATCTAAAATCTGAGCATTGGTGACTTGTTTATGAAGAAGATCAATGGCATGTATGGCATCATATATGTCATTCTTGGTATCCAATTTCCAAATAGCATCCCGCCACAAAATTGCTTCCTCAAAATTTTCTTTTTTAGCGGCCTCTTCCATCGCATCTTTCATTAATTCAATAAACGCATCGTAAACCCATGGTTCGCCCCGACCTACCGTGTTATCTTTAAAAGGAATTCGCGGAGCTTCTTTATACTGCCGATAAATATTTCGAATATAACCCGTCCTCTGCCATTCAAAAGAAAGTGCAATAATAGCATGATAAAGGTTTTCAGCACGTTGAGTCGCTTCAGCATTACATCGCGGTATACTTCGAATGGTATCAAGTAGGGCCCAGGCACCGGCTTCAATAACTTCCAATGACCACCACGGACGAGCTGACGCCCAAAAAAATTGATCCGAGGCCAAGGCTTGGTCAAGTTTATGACGAGCTAAATTTATTTCTTCGAGTGTGCCAAGACAGTTTTTTACAGAATCGAGTACTAAATGTTGCATCTCCCACTGCATATCGTGTAATTTATTTTGACTGTCTTTCCAGGTTAAAAATTGCTCTTCTTTCTCAATATCTTTTTCTGTCGAAGCCCAGGTTGACATGACTGGGCTGACAGACTGACGTTCGGAAATTTGTTCCGGCAATTCAGAAAAAAATACATGCTCAAAATCATCGGATATTAAAAGTCCGGTCAGCAATTCTTGAAGGCCTGGACGATGATGACCGAATGTTTCACCGTCCATGCCCGTTACCATATAGCCTTTACGCTCGTACTCCCCACCCATTATTTCTTTAAAATCTTGCTCCCGACGAACTAAAGCACTCATGATGAGATTGGAAGGATTCCTCTCACGAAAAAATACATAAAGACGAGTATCATCAATCGTATATATAGTATTAGTATCCACCTGATTGATGCGTCCATTGAGTCCAATCTCATCAATAATAATCCATTGATATCCTAATGCTTTGATAATAGGCGCCAATGATGGATCATAAGCCATTTCAGGCGGGAAAAAACCAACCGGATTATAGACCGGACCAAATATTTTTTGATTCGTTTTCCGGTTGAGTTTAATCTGTCTTATAATTTCATCTTTTTCCAGGAAAGGCAGAAGCGCATGATATTTCGCAGAATCGGTAAATTCAATCTGTCCTCTTTTGGCAACAAAAATAATATCGTTGATGAGATCTTTATAGCCACGCTCTAAAAGTTGCTCCGATAAAGCAGCATTTATATTGAGGGTAATTTTAGTTTGAGGGTAATCTTTAAGAGTTTGGATAAGCGGTTTATAGCTTTCGCTTACAACTCTATGGAAAATTTCCTCAACCTGGTCGGCTGGCTGATAAATATGTAAAAAATTAGCCCAACGCATGGTTTTTTATTCTGTTTTTTTCGGCGGATTCAGCGCCATTGAGAAAAGTTCAACATATTCTCTGGCTGATTTTTTCCAGGAAAAATCTTTGACCATGGCGCGTTTAATCAATTTAACCCACTCCTTTCTGTCACGAAACGTTTCAGACGCTCTGATTACGGCGATGAGAAATGCGTAGCAATCGTAATTATTAAAAACAAAGCCCGTTCCTTGATCTGCGCCGGGAATGAAATTTTCAACCGAATCGGCCAAACCCCCGGTTTTTCTGACAATGGGAATTGCGCCATATCTCATTGCTTCCATTTGTACGAGTCCGCAGGGCTCAAACCGTGAAGGAATGAGGAGCGCATCGGCGCCGGCTAGAATCATTTTTGTTAATTGACCGTCAAAAAAGAAATGCACGCCGACGCGATCCGGATACTTTTTCTGTAATTCCTGAAAGAACTCGCGGTAGGTGTTGCTGCCCGTGCCGGTGACGATAAACTGGAAATCCAAATTTTGCATGAGAGCATTTGATATTTCTATGATCAGATCGAAGCCTTTTTGGGGGTCCATGCGCGAAACAATGCCGATGACGAATTTATTTTTGTCGGGTGGCAGGTTAAATCTTTTTTGCAGAACAACCTTATTTTCAGCGCGATCATTTAAATTATTGACGGAAAAGTTAACGGTAATATCGGGATCGGTTTGGGGATTGAATGATTCGGTGTCAATGCCATTTAAGATGCCAAATAGAGACAAGCGCCGTTCCCCCAAGAGATCGTTTAATTTCTCGCCCATTTCTTCACTTAAAATTTCTTTGGCGTAGGTGGGAGAAACAGTATTGATTAAATCGGCATACATGATACCGCGTCGCATGCCGTTAAGCTTAATAATGTTTGGGTCAAAAAAAGCGGGTATCGCTGATTGGCCCGAATCATAATCCATTTCCGGAACATAACGCTGATCGAAAAGCCCTTGAAATTGAAGATTATGGATAGAAAAGACAACTTTGATTTTTGAGAGCACCGGATCATTTTTATAATCGGTGCGCAGTAGGTTAGGGATAAAACCGCATTGCCAATCGGAAGCGACTATAATATCCGGCTTCCATTCCGAAACTTTAACGAATTCGAGCACTCCTTTTGAAAGCAAAACCCAACGGACGGTGTCGTCGTTATAACCATAAACATTGGCTCGTTTTTCGTAATATTCCATGTTTTCCAGAAAATACGCGGTCGTCTGGCCGTTCTCCGCATAACTCAAAACATTAGAGACCAAGAGATTATAAGGGTCGCTATCATCGGTTAAAGATTTAATTCCTTCTATCTCAAGTTGCAGCGGAAATTTCTGGGTGTCTATAGAGGCGTATTTGGGAATCATGACCCGCGCGTCATAGCCTAATTCGCGCAGGGCCTTTGGCAAAGACCGTATCACTTCTCCCAAACCGCCGACCTTTACAAAGGGCGCCGCTTCTGACGCAGCAAAAAGAATTTTAGGTTGTTTTTGAAAAGATTTAAACATTATAGTTATATTTATAAATAATAAACTAAAATGAACATACTAGTTATGCCTAATCTAATTCTATCATAAAGTAAATTTTTAAAATAGTATGTTAACAATAGATCGCCAATTATAGGGTAAAATTATTGCTCTGGCCAATTAAAAACCCCTACCACTGACTTACGCCCTTGGTATGGGGGCAAAAACAAAAATTTACCGATTGTTTGGGCGGCTTTTCATTCTCGATACGCCGCTCAGCCAACGTAGGATGATAACCGGAACGAGTTACGAAAATTTAGAATTTGACGACGCTCTCTGGTCGCGCAATACTTCTGTCCAAGGCTGGCAACCTCGATCTGAAATCGGCCAGAAATTAATAATTTACAAAGTATTGAATCTTGGCTTTCGACTTCAAATCGGTAATCAGAGCTTGGGCCTCGTTATTAAGCTTTTGGCTACTTAATTCGCTTCTAATCTGATCGTTAATTGCTGCTTCCTGCCCGCTCGGGACCGAGACTTTATTATCCGTAATATATTGCGCAACTTCCGCATCGGTAACGTTTATTTTGTCTGCAAGCAATTTTTCCATTTCCTTTTGCAAAATAATCCGAGTCTTTAAATCATCCATGCTCATGCCTTGCGCGGCAAGCGCCGCGTCAAGAGTGCCGCCCTGCGCGGTAACCTGATCTTCTATTTTTTTTATTTCCCCATTAATTTCTTCGTTGCTTATAACGATTTTCTTTGCGCTCGCCTCATCTTGAATAAGTTTTTCGGTAATAAGGGAATCCAGTAAACTTTTGCCTGATGCCTTCTCCAATTTTTGAATAATAGTCAGCCGACTTATTGGACTGCCATTAACGGTTGCGGCAATGAACAAACCTTTATTAACATAAACTAACGCGCCAATTGCTATAATAATTATTAAAATAATAATTAATAAAATGGTTGTTTTAAAACTGATTTTTATAAATTTCTTTTCGGTTTTTTGCTGAGATTCCTGAACGCCTGACTGCTCTGCTTGCAATAAATCGTTGTTCATAAAATTAAGGTTAAAAAATTATTAAAACTGTTTAGATAATAGTTGCTCCGGTCTAAGACCGGTGACTACCAAACATTATATACTTTTTTTGACATCTTTCCAGACGTATAAAGGCTAGCTATTAATTAAATAAACGACTAATAATATAACCGGAACAATTATTCAAAGTTACTAATGAGCGATGGCTATTTTTTTATAAGCCGTCTATGAACCAAAAAGAAACTAAAAATTCCTTTAAGAAAATCCCAAAATATTTAGCTGGAATAGAATATATTTAACTAACTATCTCAAAAAATCCAGCAATTTGTACACCACCATCGCGGGCCAAACGAGGGCCTCAAGAAGACCGAGCACTCCGCCCCAAAAAGTTGAAGTGTGCCCGATATAAAATACTGCCGCTCCAATCAAGCCCAAGCCATAGACCGCTCCTGAAACGTGTTTGTCCATATTTTTTATTAATTAATTTAAATCAATGCGTTAGCTGGGAAGGAAGGTATCCTTCGCCCTTCGGGCTACGGACTACCGTAGTCTCCTCCCGGCAGAAAAATCCTTCTCTAAAGCTACGGAAACTAATCTTTTATAGGCAAATGCTTTGCCCAACCCAGTTTTTAAATATTGCTTAAAATCTCTCGCTTGTTTTTCCGTTTCAAAAGCAGCATACCAAACTATTTTCCAAGGTATATAGGATTTGGTAGATTTTACTTCCCCGTTGTTAAGCTGTTTTAATCGTAACCTAAGATCAATAGCTGAGCCAAAATAGAATATGTGAGATTTTGAGCTCAATAAAATATAGGTATAAAACATATGTATGGCCTGCTACTACGTAGCTATATACGCTATTCCATAGCTACGTAGTAGCGACGGATAGCTTTAGCGAAGGATAGCTGCCTGTCCTGAACAAAATCCGAACTTTTTATCAAACGAATCCCGATTGACCGCCTCCGCTTCGCTAAATAAGCGGATGAAATGCTATGAAGACAATCTTTGAGCGCCTTGCTTGATTTTCAACCGGCCGAATCCAATCCTGGCCAAAATTGAAGGCAGGCCATTGACTAATATTATAACAAGCCAACCTGGATTTTTGGCTATAAAGTAACTTATTCTCAAAATCGCTTTAGGTCTAGTGTAAAATTTCTTGGTGGCATAAACAGCCATCCTTATTATTTCCTCTTCTGATAAATCAGTGGGGTTTTTATCTCCATATTTCAGATTAATTTCTGATCCTCTTAGAATAGAAAGATTGTAATAACTGGCTAATAATGAACCGCATCCCAAAGAATAATCAATTGTCCTCTTGATGGTTTCTTTAGTGTCGCCAGGCAAACCAAAAATATAACCGACCGCCGTTACAAAACCTATCCTGTTGGCTATTTTGATGGTTTTTCTTAATTGCTCCGGCTCGCCCGGACTTCGATTGATTCCTTTTAATATCTCTGGACAAGAGGACTGCAATCCAAAAGAAAGCGTACTGCAACCTGCTTTTTTCATTAACTTCAAAATTCTTTCGGTATCATCCTTTATGCTAAAAGGATGCACAATAACCATCCATCTAATACGATAAGGTCTGGCTAATAATTTTACGCAAAATTCTTCAATCCATTCGTTAGTTACGCCAAACATATCATCTTGGAAAGAGATATACCTGACGCCGTAATCCTTAACTGCCTGATTTATTTCAGCCAAGACATTGTCTACGCTTCTTCTTCTGTACCGATAACCCCATATCTTACAGGAGGTGCAATAGGAACATCTGTTAACGCACCCTCGAGAAGCAATCATAGTTATATACGGCTTCTTCATGTCAAACAGCAAATAATCATAATAAAATTTTGGATTAATCTTGGACCTGTCGGGAAAGGGTAATTGATCAAGATTCTCAATCAAATCCTGAGGAGGAGCCACAACAATCTGATTGTCTTTTATGTATGATATGCCCTTAACTTCCTCTATATTCCTTTCTCCTTGATAATATTCAACTATCTGTTGAATGGTAATCTCCCCCTCGCCATGAACCACCATATCGCAACCATAATTTAAAAAAGTAGAATTCGTTAGGGTGCTGGGACCCCCCACTAAAATTGGCAGGTCGTATCTTTGCTTTATTTTCTGACAATAAGATTTAACTTTCCCCTCTTGGCAATCCGAGCAATAAAAACCAATCATATCATACCCTCTCACTTTATCAAGCAGCCAATCAATGCTAAAACAGCTAACCGTCTGGTCTAAAATATCGGTTTCAATATTTCTTTTTTTAAGAACCGCGCAAAGATACTGAAAACCCAGTTGAGGCCTTCTCTGAATCCCAAAGCCATGATCATCTGTTATTTGATATTCTCCAGAAGTTGGAATTAAATAAATAAATCCAACCCTATTAATCTTTCTTATATTCATAATTCTAAAAACCACCTAAACACTTAATGTATCCGCATTCTAAACTTTTACTAAAGTTAAATCGCTTATAGCCTAGCTGGGGAGGAAGGATTCGAACCTTCGAATGACGGCTTCAAAGGCCGTTGCCTTACCACTTGGCTACTCCCCAAAACGGTAAATCGCAAATCGCTTATGGCTTGTCGCCCATCAACTCCACCACCACCAACTCCAGCGGCAGCTGCGGCAGAATGGAAGATTTGATTTCGTTTTCCGCGCGGATCAGCAAACGGATTAATTTGATAAAATCGGCCGATGAAAATTTTTGGCCCTGTTCTAAAATTAGTTTAAATTGTTCCTCCGTCAATTCGGGTGCAATTAACTGGCGCATCTTTTGCTGCTCCTCGTCTGGCCCGCGCCAGCCGGTCAAAATCATCATTTTTCGCAAATAATTTATGAATGATTTGGCAAACTGCGCCAAATCATATCCTTCTTCAACAATTTTGTTGATATGACCGATCGCTCCTTTGACATCTTTTTTTATTAAAAAATCCGTCATTTGAACGACCGCCGAAATATCGGTCGTGCCCAAAATTGTCTGTACTTCTTCCAGCGTTATCTCTTTATCCTCCATCGCCATCACCTGCCCCAGCAGCGATTCGGCATCGCGCACCGCCCCGTCGGCATTGAGCGCGATGAGTTCGAGCGCCGGTTTATCAATCTTTACATTCTCTTTGACTGCAATGAATTTTAATCGCTCAACGATTTTATCCAAAGTCAATTTGTGAAAATCAAAGCGCTGACAGCGCGAAATTATGGTTTGGGGAACCTTATGAACCTCGGTGGTCGCTAAAATGAAAATGGCGTGTTCGGGCGGCTCCTCCAAGGTTTTGAGCAGCGCGTTGAACGCTTCGCGCGTCAGCATGTGGACTTCGTCAATAATAAAAACTTTGTATTTCAGCCGCGTGGGCGAAAATTTAATGCCCTCGCGCAACTCGCGAATTTCGTCAATGCCGCGATTTGAGGCCGCGTCAATTTCAATCAAATCAAGCGCGCGGCCTTCATTGATTTCCCGACAGGCAAGACATTTATTGCAAGGTTCAAAATTTTTTGCCTTGAGCGAAGATGAAGGGTTGCGGTTTTCGCAATTAACCGCTTTAGCTAGGAGTCGCGCTATCGTCGTTTTGCCCGTCCCTCGCGGTCCGCAAAATAAATAAGCATGCGCCACCTTGCCCAAAGACAGGGCGTTGGTAATGGTGCGCACGACGTGTTCCTGATTCATCACTTCCTCAAAAGTGCGCGGCCGATATTTGCGATATAAAACAAGATTTTCCATGTTATTAGTATAAGAAAAAAATCAATTAATATCAAATTTTAATTAATCTAAAGACGTGCGACGTCCCCAAAATTTCGTAATGTTAGGACGTCGCACGTCTAAAAATTAAAAAGGCGCAACCGTTTTGGTGCGCCACTTCTGCTATTCTTTGCCTTCGACGAATCCTATGGTAGCCGATGAAAAAGCTCAAATATCATCTTGAAGCTATCATAGGAAAATTGGAAATTTTCAATCGCTGGTTTATTAAGGCGATCGAAAATTGTTATCCAGCAGCCCAACCCCTCTACAAAATCAGAGGAGTGATTTATTTCTTTAGCAATCTCCGGAAATCTTCCGATCAGGTCAAGAATCATACGGTAGGCAGAAAGAATGTGCTCCTGACAAAAATGGTCCTCATTTAAAACCACTACCACTGGCTCGACGGGTGGATTTCTCCTATCGAGAGCCTCTCTTATCAACGGATGCACTCCCCACACAATTTTGCCAAACCCCCTGTCGCAGCCCGCATCAATCCAATCTTTCGCTGGACAAAATACCTTGTTGCACCCCTTAAACATACAGACGAGAGACATTACTGTTCCCTCCTTTCGTCTAAAAAATTTTAAGCAACTTCCTATTAAAGCTATCACTGATGCAAAAATTTGTCAATCTTTCCAGCACACAATTTCAAAATTTATTTTTTAAACACCACTAACTTATATCCCAAGAAATTCCAGACCAATCCCGTCAGCGTGCCAACAAGAGCGCCAAAAGTTCCCCAGCGCTTGGCAGCTAAGTCCGGCGCCCAATTCAACCCGAAAATGTTGAAATGCGGCCCCCACACATTAACAATCAAACTAGCAATGGCCACATTGAGCGCAAAGCCGATTATGCTTACAATAAAAAATTGCAATACTTCCTTACCGGTGCCTTTTCCCTCACCAGAGGACAAGGCAGCGGGTGTCGCTTTTTTAAACGTCCAAAATTTATTCCAAAAATAACTGTTGCTGTTTGCCACCACGAAAGAAACCCCTTTAAAAACGGAGTAAAGCGGGCCGCTGCTAATGCCTGCTAAAAACAACAATAAATTCAGCACACCCCAGTCAATAAAAGTGTTAAGTGCTCCGACCAAAACGAATTTGGCCACCTGATAAATAATTTTAATTTTTTGGGCGATAATGATAGCAAAAAACATCCCGATGACGGAAAGAATCGGCAAAATAACTACCAAACTTAACTCATAGGGAATTTTAAATTGCGCCTGTTTGATTATCGGCAAAATAAACAGCGCGCAGACAAAACCGATGACAGCGGCCAGTAATAAATCCTTCTTCAGGGTTGCCACTTTTTGCGATTTAGTTGGCATTGATGGATTTTGTTCCATACTAGGTTGTAGAAATTCGATTAATTTGATAATTTATGAATATTCAATAAATCGAATTTGCTACTAATAATTATATTAAGTAATATCTTGAAATTTTTTATTGCCAGGAAATATATCGAATTTTTACTACCTGGCATAAATTTTCCCTACATTATAATGACGGATTGTTAAATTATTAATTAGCCGTATTGTATCATACTTTATAATTTTTTGAAATTTCCTGCTCCACAAGCTGTCTGTCATGCCCGTATTTCAGTTGCGACAGCTCCTTTAGGGCTTCGATAATTTCCAAGTTGCCTTTTTCAGCTGGATATAAAACTATATTGAAAGGTTTAGCCGTGTAGTTATTAATTAACAGTTTAACATATGCGTTAAAATTATCTAAATTGATTAAATCATTCTGGTCAAAAACCGGCGTAAATTGCTTAACTAAAAATTCGGCGTCTTCTGCCCCCACACGTAAAGCAATGATGGAGCCGACGTTACCAAAAATTGAATCGCGGATTTTATCGGTCAATTGCTTGATAAACTGATGGGCGACTGTCAGGCACAATTTGTATTTGCGCGCTTCCGACAAAATCGTGGAAATGCTGTCGGTGGTAAAATTTTGAAACTCATCAATATAAAGATAAAAATACGGTCGCAACTCTTCCGGCGTGTCAATGCGCGAAAAAGCCGCCATCATTAATTTGCCGACAACGATCAAACCTAAAAGATTACAATTAATATCGCCTAGCCGCCCCTTACTCAAATTAACCAGCAGGATTTTTTTACTATCCATAATCTCGCGAAAATTGAGTGACGACTTGCTTTGTCCAATAATCGGACGCACAAAATCATTGGCGACAAATGTATTAAATTTGGAAGTGATATAAGGCACCATATTGGCGAGCGCCGCATCGCCTCCGGCTTTTTCGGCCTCTTTAACCCAAAAATCGCGCACCACAATATTTTGACATTTAACCAACAGTTTTCTGCGAAATTCTGCATCAGCCATGACGCGGGGCACATCCATTAACGTTGAGCCCTCGGCCGGGTCATCCATTAAAAGCATAAGAGCGTTGCGGGTGTATTGTTCAAAAAGTGGCCCGCCGGTAATTTTTAAATCATAAAGTTTATCAAAAATACTAATCAATTCATTAACAATGAAAGTTTTCTGCTCCGGATATCGCGGATCATATTCCAGCATATTTAACCCCATCGGCCGTTCCAAGTCCGCCGGATTAAAGTAAATGACATCTTCGGCGCGCTCCTTGGGGACACACCCCAAAGCATATTCGGCAAATTCGCCATGCGGATCAATAATGCAAACTCCCTCGCCGTTTTTAATATCTTGCGCAATCAATCCTTTCATAAAATTAGTTTTACCGGTACCAGTTTGGCCAATAATATATAAATGCCGCCCTCGGTCTTCTTTTTGCATCCGCACAACTGTCTCTGCTCCCCGATAAACATTTTTTCCCAAAATCAAGCCCTCATTTGGCATATTGGGCGGCGAGACAGCTTGCTTGGCTTTGATAAATCTAACTTTTGGCGTTTCCACTTCCGTGGTCGGAAAATGAAAAAGTGAAGAGAGCTCTTCCGTTGAAAGAATTAAGCGGCGCCTTCTATCGAATGTCCGAAAAGAAAAATTATAAAACAAGTTTTTTAATGATCGACCATCCGAACCTAGCCTAACCACTCGTAAATTGTTCAAATTGGCCGTGTTAAATTGGGCAAAAACATTTTCCAGCTGTGACAATATTTGTTCTGCTTCGCCTTGCATCGCGGCGGATGCAACTAAATTTATATTTGCCTCATAGACAACTTTACTTGCTTTTGATTGCAAGGCTTTAATGATTTCGCTATCCAGCGGTGTTGCCTGCGCCGTTGCCGGGGGCGGAATTTTGGGCGTGGCGGATTTACCGGGGCCTTGGCTGATTTGGCTGATTTCATCAATTAAACGCAGTGTCCAGTGACGGTCGGCTTTTTGTCTTGCTTTATCATATGATTTGCCCTGCTGCATTTCTCTGGCAATTTTCAAAGACGTCTGCCGCCAGCGTTTATCTTTAATCGGTCTCAAAACGATCTGAATGGCTGCTCCTTCGCCTTCGGTCTTTAGTTTGCTAAGCGCATTAACAATCTCATTTAAGGGATCTGCTTCTAGGTTTTGATAGGTTTTGAAAGGTAGAGAACGACCTCGCGCCAAAATCAAATATGAGCCGACGCTCACTCCTTGAGGGTTAAAAATGTTGTAGTCGCTGACTTGGCGCACATCGGCCGCTGGGAAAAAACCGTGGATTTGTTTTTCCACGACCGCGCTCATGCGCCGCGGGCAGGCCACATAAAAACAAATTTCCTCGCCGATGTGGGGCACGGCCATCTCAAAGACAATTGTCGGCTGGCCGTAAAGAAAAACTTTATAGTCGCTTGACTCTTTGAGATTACTTAGGCTTGCGTAAAATTGCTCCATCACGGCGATTATTTCCTTGAAAGGCCGCTTGCCTTTTTCTTCGGCCGAAATTTTGGGTACCGAAACCAAAAACAGGGTCATGTTCAACGCCCTGATAACCTTGCCCTTGCCCTTTACCAATTTAATCGCCAGATATATTCCCAAAAACAAAACGATAGCGGCCAGCACCGTGGCCAAGGGAAAAAGAATTAAATTGAAATCAAAACCCTCCAGAGAAAAATCCCAAATTCCAAATCCCAAATCCCAAACCTGTCCCGCTTTGGCAGGACTTTTTGGTCATTGCTCATTGGTCATTGGTCATTGGTCATTTTTGTTTAAATTTCTTCGAGCTTACCTTCGTCCACTAATTTTTTATGAAATTCGTCAATCAAAGTATCGTGGAATTCATCCATCAAATAAGGATTATCTAAATTGCGAACGACTTCGGTGGCATGCGCCACGCCTTTGGCAAAAGCTAAATCTACCAAAGATTTCAGCTGCTGATTTTTTTCAACGCCGCTTAATTTGGCAGCGTCGGCTTTAATTTGAGCTGGCTGCGGGGTGCTGGGTACCGGCGGAGGTGGCGGCGCCGTTGTCTGGCCGGCAGATTGAGGCTGCTCAAACCCTAGGGCCATTTCAATTGATTTTCTCTGCTCGACTCGCTTGGCAGCCAATTGCCTTTCCAATTCCAAAATTTCCTGCTCAACGGGATTGGCTGCGGCCGGTGTCGCTGGCGGCGTTTCTTGGATAGACCCTCCTACTTCAGTTGGTACTTTAGGTTCGTCGGGCATGATTGATAAATAATGGTTATTTTGCGCGCTTAAAACAATCTATTTTTTAAACAATTGTTGGCGGTTTAAAAAATCTCCTCCACATCCAGCGTACAATTTTCCAACAAACTAAGATAATTAAACCAATAGTCACCAGCCACAGCAAAATGACCGGCAGACTGAAAATCACCTTGATCATCGCGTCTACGTAACCCTGAAGACTCGCCAGCATATTGCGAAAAGCCAACTTTACCTCATATAGCGGCCGCCAATGCAAACCAAAAACTTCTACGTCAGCTTCCTCGGTTAGATTGGCGCTCAAAGAAGCCATATCAACTTGCCGCGATAAATAATTTAGCTGTCCCTGAATCTGTTCTATCTGTTGACGAACTTCATCGATCTTTGAGGAAACCTGCATGATGTCGGCGATTTTAATTGCTTGTTTCAAAATTATCAGATATTGCTGTTCCTGCGCCTGCAAATTTCTTAAACGAGATTCTAAATCCACATACTGCTCGGTCACATCCTGGGCATTGACGCTTTCATGTTCAACCTTGATAGCCAGTTTTTTGGTATCATCCATTGCCTGATTAAAACTGCTGGCTGGGACTCGAATTGTGACGCTGCCTGTTTTTATTCCTTCAGAAATTTCATAAACATTGGAAGCAGAAACAAAACCGCCGAGCCGCTCTGCAATTCCTTGCATGTCCTTGGCAGTCTGATCGGCATTGTTAACTAACAGTTCCAGCGAGCCGGTTTCAATCATCTTTCGCTCGATTGTCTGACTTTCGGAAGATGACTGGGCAGGCGTTGAAATATCGCTTTTATTGGCCGTGTAAACACTCGAGACACCCGAACCTGACACAGCTGATCCGGAACTTGTTTGTGGCGTATTAGTGGCGAGCCTTGTGGTTGAAACGTTCAAGGAGCCGAGAATAAAAACTGCTATGACTGAGATTAAAATTAAGCCCGCAATAGACGCTACGACAATGATTAAGATCTTTTTAGAACTAAAAGAATTTATTGGCATAGAAATTATTTAGCTGGTAATCCGATGAAAAGGAACTAGATTTTTTTATAAAGCTTATATAAATTTAAAAATTTTTAATTTAAACCAACAAAGCGTCAATCGTTTCTTTCATTTCCTTTTTAAAGAGAGCTATCTCTTCCTGAATTATTGTTTCGTAATCTGGCACATTAGCCACAAAAAATTGGTTGATCTTTTCCGGATCGCCGCTGGCGCTGATTTTAGAAAATTCCTCTTGCTGCTGTTCATGAAGATTTTCCAAAACCCTCACTGTCAGTCTTTTCAAGAGCAACTCGGTCATCGCCGTCAAAATTTCTTCTCGTTTTTCGGGCGGAAGTTTATCAATTTCTAATTCTTTTAAAATATCGTCTTGAATATTTGGGCTGGGCATATTTTTTTATTGTTATTGGTTATTTTCTTATGTCTATTTTAATTATTTTTTTAAAGAATTCACCGACATTTTTTTTCAAATCTTCCGGGTCAAATTTATTGTTTTTTAAATATTCGTCAATCGCTCGCTGGGCTGGTTTCCATTCCAAGTGCGCGGCTAAAGTTGGAGGTTTGATTTCAATGAATTGTCTCAAATTCATTGTTTTAATGCCGCTGTAAGCAGTCTCGTTCATGTTGATAGTAGCTGCAATGGCTTTGTCCACGCGCTCGCTAATGGCTTCCGACGCCGATTTTACTAAATCATCATCGGGTGTAAGCAATTTATCAATCCCTGCGCTTTTTCTGAGAAGGTTCTCATACTCCTCTCCGGGAACAAAATTCTTGGCAATCTCTTCCGGCGAGGGTGGCATATCATTAACTACATACAATTTACCTGCCGCCATTGCTCTGGCTTCAGGTTCCGGGATGACTCTCTTGGGAGGAAATTTCTCATCCATTTCCCGCAAGCCCTCATCCAGCCCTTTTCCCGTTGGCACTTGCTCCTTATCTGGCAATACTTCTCCCATTGATACTTCCCCGTCTCCCGGCTCTGGCGACAGACTTTCTGGTGTCACGCCCAAAAATTGCTGACCCGCGGTAACTTCGGCTGCTTTTAAAAAGGCCGTATCAGTCAATCTCATGCTGCCTTTGGGATCTAACTCAACAAATCCCTTGCCAATACGGCGCATCATTTCAGAGTAACCTTCCGTATCCTGAGTGTAACCGAGTTCTGCCAGTTTTGACTGAACTTCGGGCTTGGCAATTTCAGTATCGGCAAAATTTTGCCACATTAAATGGGCCCTGCTACCAGCAAATTGATTTATTGGTGTCTTACCATCCCAGCCCCAAGATTTAGCTAAATCTGGATGTGTTCTCAGATGGTCAATAATTACGCCTTCCGGCCCGCGTGTGCCGATTGGTAAAATTTTTTCCTGCAAAGGCCCGCCGATGCCCCCGCCGGGCTTTCCATGGGGCATTTCCTGAGCGCCCGTAATCGGTGGCTTCCCGACACCTAATTTCTCAAATAGCCATTCTTTTGCACCACCCATTTTTTGCAGTATTGGGTCTCGGATGCTATCTGGCAATGCCTCCTTAAAAGCATAAGCCAAGGCACCCGAACCGACTAAACCGCCCGCCACGCCAGCTAAAATATAACGTCTTTTTTCTTCTGATTTTTTACCACCTAAAATTTCAAATAGTTTATTGTCAAGGACATCATTTTTTTCTAGTAAGGCTTTCGAAAAATTATCACATAATTCTCTGGTTATTTTTTTCTCGGCTGATTTTTCTTGTGATCTTTTGATTAAAGCTTCTACGCCCACAGCTGTTCCCAAACCAGAAAGACCTCTTTGTAACAATCGCCCGCCCGACATGCCAGCTATAACCACTGCTCCGGCTGTGCCGCCGATTGCCCCGCCGGCCATCGCGCCGCCAAATAGCGCACCGGATATCAAGTATTTATTTCTAGTTGATTGTTTTCTATACCACTGAGCCACTTCCAAACCTTTGGTTCTTATCCATTCCATTTTTTGACCCTCTCCTAGACGCGCTCTTTCTTCAATTTCTTTTTCGTGTTTCGCTAAATTAATTTTCGTTGCCTCCTTGACACTTGTCTCAATCGCCACCTCTTTGGCATATCTTTCCAGAACCTCATCGATTGGCGCCTTCCTTAATATATTCCCAGTAATATATAACTCGCCCACGGCAATTTGACGATAAATTTTTTCCGCCTCTTCGTCTTTAACGCCTTGTTGTTTTAAATATTCAATAAAATTACCTTTTCTGGCTACGGCTTCGGTATATTTTTGATAATTTTCTTCTGGAATTTGTTTTTGCTCTTTCCCGCGATAACTTGCAATCCATAAAAAATCTTTTGGTTTTACATTCTTTAAAATATCGTCGGCTATCATTTTCTCTCCATTAGGGAAATGTTTAATAAAATTTTTATAATTATTATCCAACTGCTGCTTTTTTTCACCAATCAAAAAAATACGGTAATCTTTCAATGTCGCTTTATAGTCTTCTTGGGCTTGCTTATAATTTTCTTCGCGCTTTTTATAATCTTCATTTCCCCCTCGGAGAGTCTCTCGTTTTGTTTCACCCATGAAAATTCTTTTGAAAAATCCAACTTTCTTATCAAGTTCGCTGCCCATTTTGTCTTTTTGATACAAAGCTTCGGCACAAGCATTTCTGTCTGTATTTAATTTTTCTATTAATAAATTTTTCTCCGTTTTTTCCTTCTTTTCTCCACCTTCCGGCTTTTTCTCTGCGCCAGCTTCTCCTTTTTCGGTTTTTTCAACTTTCTCACGACCGTAAATCTCCTCTTCTTCCTCCTTGCTGTACGGCCGCTTACCATAAGGATGCTCTTCCTCTGACTCGGACACCTCTGCAACCGGTTCTCTAAATTCTTGTTTTTTGCCCATCGCCTCTTCCCATTTATCGATTTCTTTTATCTCCTCGTTAATAAAATCCGTCTCGGGCGTTTTTTGCTGTTCGTCACTCAGCGGTTCTCCTTTTGCTTCTCTTCTCACCAATTTCGCTTGTTCGGCGGTTTGGTCAACATCGCTTGGTTTTGCTTGCGATTTACGCAAAGCCACGTAATCTTCAAATGCTTTCAACTCTTGGGGCGTTAATTCAGCTTTTTCTTTTTGCGGATTTTCGTTAATATTGATTTTTGGTTCTTCCATATTTTTTGTTATTTTTTTGTCTGGTCATTAATAAATTTTTCTATTTCTTCCAAGTTTTTTAGATCATATTTCTTTGCCAATTCCTCACCTTTTTTAATAATTTCCTGCTCTCGGTTTTTTGCTTCTTGTTCTTTATTAATAGTATCGGCTTTAATCCGAGATATTTTTGTACTCTTTGCCTTTTTCTCTGCTGGCTTATATCCTGTTTCTTCCATCGCTTCCATTTTTATTTTATCAAAAATCAGCCCGACTTCATTCCGCAGTTCACGCTCGTATATTTTATCTTCTATCTGCTTAATTTTTTCTAAAGTTTCCTGAGACGGTTCTTCTTCGTTCTTTTTTGATTTGAATAACTCAAAATATAATTTTTTTAATTGCCCTGAATTATAGTCTAATTCTTCTTTTTCTTCTCCTTTTTTGGGTGGTTTTTTTAATTTTTCAAAAAGTAAATTCGTTTTTTCTTTAACCTGCGGCCCGTAAAATTCCGCTATCTTGTTTTTATCATCATCAATAATATCGTAAAGTTCTTTGGGCGCCTCCAGCCCCTTGTTCAGATCCTTATATAAATCTATGTATCTATTTTTTAAATTAAATGCTCGCCCACCTATGTTTTCTTCTTCAGCTTTTTCTCCCGCCGTAATTATTCTGGCAAATTTAGGTACAGGTTCTTGAACGACTGAAATTATTTTCGCTTCTTTTTCAACAATGGGTAACTGTTCTGGCGGCTGAGGTGACATCGGTTTTTCTTCAACGTCAAGAACCTCGTCTCCTTGGGTTTTATCGCTTTCTTTCCCATCCTCAAATAACTCGGGCTTACGTAACTGAGCAGCTTGGTATTGAGATAATATTTCTCCTTTTTCTAACTTGCGCCTTAAATTTTCTGCTTTTGGAATTTTTTTAATAACGGGTTTTTTGGCTTTTTCTGTTGCTTCTGGCTTTAAGCTGCTTTTTAGGGCCGCGTCTAACAATTGGTCCGCATATTCAGCGGATCTTTCATCCTGTCCTGTCCATGTCCCAGACTTATCGGAGTACTGGGGATTTTCCGGCCAGGGAGTAACACCTTGTTCTTCTTTACTTTTTTCAAGATTCGTTTCTTTCTGTTCTTCTTGTGGCTTGCCGACCTCCGGCATGCCTTCAGACTTTTTCATCATAAATATTGCAATTGCTTTAATTGCTTAGTTAATTAAATTATAAGCAAAGCTTGAAATTGGTTCGCTCGGTCGAAGAGAAAATGTATTTTTTCTTCTCCCTCACTGCCAATTATACCTCAAAAAAGCAAAAGAAGGAACGAACAAACTAATAATTATCCACAGCTAAGTTAAACTGCCTGGCACTGCTTCACGCTTAACGTGAAGCAGTGCCAGGCAAGAAAACCTCAAAATTCGCATCTGTGGATTACTGAATTGCCAAAAAATGTTAAGATTAGATTATCTGAGTAACAAAATAATTTATCTTAAAAATGCTTAAAAAAATTACCGAGAGGCGAACGTTGATTTTATTTTTATTAATTTTGGCGCTCGCTATTTTTTGGCGCTTTTGGCATCTGGAACAAATTCCGCCCGGACTTTATCCGGATGTGGCGGTTAATGGCACCAACGCTCTTGACGCATTAAAAACCGGCCAATTTAAACTTTTCTATCCCGATAATAACGGTCGCGAGGGTTTATTTATAAATTTAATTGCTTTAAGTTTTTGGTTGTTTGGTGCCAGTATCTGGGCAATAAAAGTTGTCCCGGCATTGTTTGGTTCGTTAACGGTTTTAGGGCTTTTTTTGCTCGCCAAACAATTATTTGCATTTATGCCCCGCGCCAAAGCCGAATTCATTGCGCTGCTCAGCACTTTTTTTATAGCCGTCGGTTTTTGGCATGTTAATTTTTCGCGGATAGGTTTTAGAGCAATTATGGTGCCTTTTTTTCTTGTCTGGAGTTTTTATTTCTTGTTTAAGGGAAAAAATGCAATATCAAATAGAACCTGGACGTGGATTTTGGCCGGTTTATTTTTTGGTCTGGGTTTTCATACCTATATTGCCTATCGCGTGGCGCCTTTAATCCTTTTGCCGATAGTGGTTTTGGAAATTATTGCTTATTGGCCCAGGTTCAAAATGCTACTAGCCAGACATCGGCCGACCATAGCCTTGCTTAAAAGAATTTATATAACCGACGGTTGGTGGCGCTGGGATGTTTTTTTTGCGATGTTAATAATTGCTGCTCTCCCCATAGGTATATATTTTCTATCCCACCCTCAAGATTTTATCGGCCGGGCCGGCCAGGTCTCTATTTTTTCATCCGGCAATCCCATAAAAGGACTGCTTGTCAGCACGGTCAAATCCTTAGGAATGTTTAATGTTTGGGGCGATTGCAACTGGCGCCACAATTACGCCTGCCAACCGGCATTGCTTTGGCCGGTCGGCATATTTTTTCTGATCGGATTTTTTTGGAGCGCTGTGCAAATTTTTAGACCATCAAACTATTCAAGAAAAAAGGGGCTGCTGCTCATAACGAATTGGACCTTAATTTTTTGGTTTTTTACCATGCTTTTGCCAGAGATCCTGAGTGCCGAGGGCTTGCCCCACGCCCTGCGCGCCATCGGCGCTATCCCAGCGGTGTATATTTTTTCAGGCCTGGGCTTATTTTTGATCTTTGATTTTTTGAAAAATCGTTTTGTAAAAAAAGGCGTGACGCTAATAGCGCTTTATCTGATACTTTTTATCATTTTAGGCCTGATTGCCTACGCAGAATTTAATAAATACTTTTTTGATTGGGGCTTGAGAAAAGAGGTTAAAGATGAATTCACTCAGCGCTTGGTTGACGAAGCAGATTACTTAAATTCTCTACCCGATAGTATTGAAAAATATGTCATGGTCAATGAAACTGGCGTGTCGGTTCCCTATCCCAACGGCATCCCTATGCCCGCCCAAACCATCATGTTTATCACCTACGGCAGACCTAATATTAAATACTTACTTCCCAATGCCAATGCTAATACATTTCTAAACACCAAACAGGCGGTATTGATGCCTCTTAGCTATGATGGCAACATATTTAGATTGCTGAAAGATAAAATCCCTGGCGGCCACGCTGAGGAAATTCAAAAAGAATTTTCAGTGTATAAAATAGGGTTTTAATTCAAAAATATAAAATATTTTATGAATAACAAAATAGTTTATATTGTGGCCGGCTTAATGCTCGCTTTTATGCTGGCCATCGCTTTTTTTAGCATGCTGGGCGACTCGGCCATTATGGATGAAGTTGCTCATTTACCGACCGGCTACTCATACATTACGCAGCAAGACATGCGATTAAATCCGGAACATCCTCCTCTCATTAAGGATTTAGCCGGCGGGATGGTCTGGCTTTATTCAAAAATTACCGCCACAAAAATTAACTTTCCTTATAGCATTAACGCCTGGCAGAAAGACATCAACGGCCAATGGAATTTTGGTTTTGATTTTATGTATAACGAAGGTAATAACGCCGATCTGATGTTGTTTTTGGGCAGAATCCCAACGCTGCTTATTTTATTACTTTTGGGAATTTATGTTTTTAAGTGGACAAGGGAACTTTTTGGCTCGCCGGCTGCACTGCTGGCCTTATTCCTTTATACATTTTCGCCGACTTTTTTGGCTCACGGCCGATACGTGACGACCGATGTTGCCGCCACTGCCGCCATCTTTATCGCCAGCTACTATTTTATCCGCTGGTTAAAAGATCCCAACAAAAAAAATCTGATCGTTGCCGGTTTGGTTTTTGGCGTGGCGCAGCTGGCAAAATTTTCCGTTTTTTTATTAGTCGTGCTTTTTGTCTTTATCACCATCGTCTGGATTTTGGTGAAATGGCGTGAATCTAAACCGCAGCCGACATTCTGGAAAAATATCTGGAAATATTTAGGGGGAACAATCTTGATTATGGCTATCGGCTATGTCATTATCGTCTGGCCGGTTTATATTTTTCACACCCTTAACTATCCTGTGGCGCGACAACAAGCCGACACAAAATTTATTTTATCGTCATTCGGTTTCAAACCCATTGTTAATCTAATTTACTTTTTAGCTGGAGTGCCAATCTTCCGGGCTTTAGCGCAATACGGCTTGGGCCTGGCCATGGTCCTGCAGCGCGCTGCCGGCGGCAACACAACTTATTATTTGGGCGAGGTTTCAGCCGCCGGTTCCAAAAGTTATTTTCCGCTGATGTATCTGGTCAAAGAAACATTGACCCTGCATATCTTAACATTGGTCACAATTATTCTCGCCATCACCGCTTTCTTTAAAAACAAAATTTTTAAACCCTTGAATTTCCGTCTATTTTTAAATAATCATGTCGCCGAAATCTTAATGCTATCTTTTATCGCTCTTTATTGGTATTCAAGCGTGCGCTCTCCGCTCAATATCGGCGTACGCCATATCCTGCCGACCTTCCCTTTTGTTTTCGTTTTGGTCGCAGGTTTTATTTCGCTTTGGCTTAAAATAAAAGCAGCACCTAATTCAACGGGCATGCTCAAAACTATTGGTCAATTTTTTAAAAAATTAGGAAGCGCTGCAGTAAAATATTTTATTGTGGGCGTTTTAATTGCTTGGCAGGTGGTGAGTGTGGTCTCAATCTATCCGTCGTTCCTGGCTTACTTTAATGAATTAATCGGTGGCCCGGCCAACGGTTATAAAATTGTCACTGATTCCAACCTTGACTGGGGACAAGACTTAAAAAGATTAGCTCAATGGGTAGACAAAAATAATATTGATAGAATTTATGTTGATTATTTCGGCGGCGCCACTTCCTCTTATTATCTGGGTAATAAATTCCTGCCATGGTGGGGAACGCGCTTACCAAAGGATCTAAATATAACGGGTGGCTATTTAGCGGTTTCGGCCACATTTTTGCAGGGAGGCCGCGGCAAACCCGTTCCTGGTTTCACGGATCGCACCGGCTATTATGACTGGCTGAACAATTTCCAGCCTCTCACTACGATCGGCTATTCTATATTTATATATTACATTCCGCCCCACTCGTTTGATAAAATGGCGACGAATTAAATAAATGTATAAATTTTATACATGCTCTTTCTAATAAGGAGGTGAAAATGGCAAAATGGAAAAACAGAAGAAAGGCTTTGGCAGAAATACGTCGACTGCATCCTGGCCGGCGCAGCGCACTACCGATTAATACGCCAGAAGGCAGTAAGCAATTCTTAGTAAACCATTGCGCCGACCTTCGAAATGCATTCGGCCCACCAAGAGGAGTTATCTCAATTTGTCCTTGCGCGAAAAAGCCTTTGAAATACTGACGCGTCAAAATGTTGAAGCAATATTAAACCTCAACAAAAACCCCGATCGTCGCAACCGCGGAATCGGGATTTTATTTTCCGAAAATTACGAACCGCGCATACGAAAAATTTAAAATTAATTCGCCCTTAGCGAAAAAATAATCAGAAAATCGAGGCGACCTGCCCGCCGATAACCAAAGCTTGATTAGTTGGTATACCCTTTTCACAAACTCCAGTTCGCTTTAGTTGGTATATCAACTTATTATTA
>Ga0315284_10000450_pt1 | contig 56105 bp, 32 predicted proteins | sample YL17G09_16_MG_FD_203696 | JGI IMG/M metagenome (GOLD analysis project Ga0315284, IMG submission 203696) | Sediment microbial communities from Yellowstone Lake, YNP, Wyoming, USA - YL17G09_16 | ecosystem: Environmental > Aquatic > Freshwater > Lake > Sediment | place: USA: Wyoming | collected...
TAACCCTAACCCTAACCCTAACCCTAACCCTAACCCTAACCCTAACCCTAACCCTAACCCTAACCCTAACCCTAACCCTAACCCTAACCCTAACCCTAACCCTAACCCTAACCCTAACCCTAAGACGGGGGCGGGCGGGGTGCGGCGGGCCGGCGGGCGGCGGCGGGCGGGGGTGCGCGGGCCACCGTTGGCGGTGGGGTCGTCACCGTCGCCCTCGTCGCCACCCCCACCCCTGTTTTTCTCCTTGCACAGCCCCGGCAAGTCCCCCGCCGTAAGCGCCGCCTTCCGCATCTTGACCTGACGTCCCACCGCTCGTCGCACTCTGTCGGGGGGGGGCGCCGGAAGGCAAGCGCGGGCGGACAGAAAGATTGTTGGGAGCTGAAAGCCAAGTGCAAATGGGCGCAGATTCCGTTTCCCATTTTCATGCCGCCACCGCCCACTATCACAAGCGTGTCGTTGGCGCTTATGCACAGGTGCGCGCCGTCGCAGCGACAACCGTCGCCCTACCCTTGACCCTCACACTACCCCAAGCCGCACAGTCTACAGGAGGGCCCCTACGCCAGCACCACCCCAACACGACACCCACCCTGTCCCAGCAGGCACCAAACGCCGCACCCCATCCACATCCACATCAACATCAACCACCACCTCCATCGGCCGGTCGGCGGCCATGACGCAGACGCCGTCGACGGCGGCGGCGGGGGCCAGCGGCGCGTCGACCGGTGCGCGCCACACCGAGCGGTCGTCGCCGTCGCCGCCCTCTCGCCGCACGCACACGCTGTGCACGAAAACCACGGACGAGGGTGACGCGTCACCACGGCACACGCGCACGCAGCACGTGAAGACGACTCTTTGCTCCGCCGTCGGCGTCGCCAGCGCCCACGCCGTGAGACGCAGCCAATGGCCGGCCGGGGCGCCGTCGATCCCCGCCAGGCCGCCAGGCCGACCACAGGGCCGCGGCGGCTGCGACCGCGCGCGCGCTCGCGCGTGGCATCCGCACAATCGGCGGCCGCTGGCGCGCCCGGCCCGGGGGCTGGACGCGTCAGCGTCGAGCGCGCTCGTGGTGGCAGGCGGGGCCCGGCGGGCGGGCGGGCGGCGGCGAGCGGGCGGGCGCGCGTGGGCCGCCGCTGCCGGCGCGCTGCGCCGCAGCCCGGCCGAGCAGCGACCGCACCGCCCGGTCCGCCCACGCGGCAGTGGCCCGACATCGCCGCACTGAGTGCTGAACTGCTGGAGCAGAAGGCGTCCGTCAAGGACGCGTCTCAGGGTCAGCCCAACTCCAGCCGCCCTGACCCGGACCCGGACCCGGACCCTGACCCTGACCCTGACCCTTACCCTAACCCTGACCCTGACCCTGACCCGACCCTCCACACCGCCCGCCCGTCGACTCCGCCCGCACGCCCACACAACACACACACCACCTGCTCACCCCTACCACCGCCCCACGCGCACCACCCACTCCCCGCTCTCCTCCCACGACACCCAACTCCACCCCGCGCGCGCGATCGCCTTGCGAAGCCGGGCTTCAAATTGGGCTGCGTCCGCCCCTGGCGGCGGCAGCATGCCGACAAACGTGACGAGGGCCGGCGTCGACCGCAGCCCTTCCGCGACGACGCCCGCCCGCCCGCGCTCCAACACCACCCCTTCCCCCACCACAACCCCGCGCACATCCACCGGCTTGAGCCACTGGATGTCGCCCACGCCAGGACGGGACACGGCAAACCGGGGCAGAGAGGACAGGGCGGCGTCGGACAGGCGGGCAAGAGCTGGCAAAGGGGGAAAGGTCGCGTAGCCCGCGTCCAAAGCCCCTGGCGCCAGCCGCGGGGCTGTGGAGGAGCGAGGGGGCGGCGCAGCTGCCGCGGGGACGTGCGCCGGGGCAGGCGCCTCGCCCCCTCCTTCTTCCTCCTCGTTGTCCCCCCCAAGCATCCCCGCCAGCGCCGCCCCCAAATCCCCGACCGTCGGATAGTCGAATGCCAGCGTGATCGGCAGCTCCAGTCCAGTCGCCAGCGACAAATCCCGCCTCAGCGACACCGCGGCGAGCGAGTCGACGCCCGCGACCGCGATCGGCTCGGAAGCGGGCACCGGGCGGCCGGCGGCTTGGGCCACCGCGTCGGACGCGAGGCGGGTGGCCCATGCAAGGCGGGTGGGGGGGTCCATGGAGCGCCAAGAAGGGCGGGGGTCGGCACGCGCGGTGGCGCGCACGACCGGCTCGCTCGCCGCGCGCACACGCTCGCCCTCTCCCTTTCCTTGCTCGACCAAACCCCCATAAAACAGCCACTCCCGCCGGGGCGGGGTCAGCAGCCGAGCCAAGTCCAGCTTGGCTGCCGCAAATGCGGTCGGCGCCGCGCCGGCGACGGCGGCTTCGAGCGCCGCCAGCCCCTCCGCCACCCGTAGCACGCCCATTCCAGCCGCCTGTAGCTTGGCCTGCACTCGTCCTTGGACTGCCATTCCGACCGACCAGGCGCCATACTGGATTGAGGAGGCCGGGAGGCCCTAGAGTAGGAGGAGGAGGAGAGTCGGCGCCGCCCCTTCCCAACCCACCTCCTCTCGCGCGCGCGCGCGCTCTCCTCTCTTACCTCGCGGGCCCAGTCTGCGACCACTTCATCCAGCAGGCCATTGGCCACCGCGTACGCCGCCTGGCCCGCGCTGCCCAGCAGGCCAGCGACGGACGACAGGGCGGTCCTTGCCGCGACGGGGGCGGCGGCAGTCGCGCGCCGCAGCCGGGTCGCGGCGACCCCTTTGGCCGCGCACGCCGCCCGCATGTGGCTCGGCGTCGTGGCCGCCAGGGCCGCGTCGGCCAGCACGCCGCCCGCGTGCAGCACGGCGCGCAGCGGCGACACCGCGGTCGCCGCGCGCGCCGCGTCGGCCGCGTCGGTCGCCATGCCGGTATCGGCGCGCATGCTCACGAGAGTAAAGCCGTTGAGCGGGGCGGCGACCAGGGCGGCCGGAGGCGCCCCAGACCGGCCGGCACACACGACCCGCCGCGCGCCGCGCGCCGCGAGCCACGCCGTGGCGCGCGACCCGACCGCGCCGCTGCCCCCGGTGACGAGGGCGGTGGAGATGGTGGGCGCACGCGGCTCCAGCAGCCGCTTCCGAACCAGGACGGCGGCCGACGCGAGGACTCCGTGGGTCGAGACGCCGTGCGGCGACCGCGCGGCCGCGGGCGGACCGCCCACCGCGACGCCGCGCGACGAGGGGGAGGCAATGACGTGCACGCCCACGTCGGCGCCCAGCTCGGCGGCGGCGACCTTGGCCAGGGCGGTGAGGGTCGTGGCGGCGGCGCGGGAACCGCGCACCACCACGTCCAACGGCACCGCCGCGTTGACCGTCACCTTGGTCATGGCAGCCAGCAGGTGCGCGGGCCGGCGCCCGGGGGCCAGGCGCAGGCGGCCGGCGGTCAGCGCGGCGCGCGGCGTCGCGGCGCGCACACCGCGCACCGCCGCCAGGCACTCGACCGCCCGCTCCTCAACCACGTACGTCACGACGTCGTCAGCGCGAGACGCACCCGCGCCGACCAGCGCGCGGGCCAGCAGGCGCGGCGCGACGAGACCGCCCGCAGCGCGCACAGCCGCCGCAGCGTCGCGGCCTGTCGGCCCGCCGTCGGCGACGCACGCCCAGGTCGATGGGGACCCGGTCGAGGCGGTCGACGAGACCGCGTCGGCCGCAACGGGGACGCTAAGGAGAAAGGAAGAGGGTGATTTTTATTTTAGTTTCGACACCTGCAACCTTGTCTTTCAACAATTTTCTCCGCACTTCTTTCTTCTCACCGCACGACCACCCCCTCCCCTCCAAGCGCCAGGCTCAGGTGAATGGCGGCGTCACCGCTCGCGGGGTGCACGCAGTGCGCGCCGCGCGCGGTGAGCGCGGGCGCTGCGAGCACGGCGACCGCGGCCTGCGGAACGAGCGCAGGCGGTCGAGCTCCGGAGAGCGCGCGCCGGCGCCGGGCAGGCGCCTGCTTGGGCGTGCACCGCCCCAGCCGTGCCGTCATGTGCACGACGGCGCCCGTGGCGAGCGTGGCGGCGCCAGCCGCGTCGACCGCGACCGTCGTCGCCCCCACTCCACCATCCGCGACACACGGCACCGCGATGGCCGCCCCCAGCAGCAGCATGCGGCCGGCCGGAGCGGCCAATTGGGTCGATTCCCACGCCAGGGAGCGGCCAGCAACCAACGCCGCATCAAAGAGCGCGGCAGCCGGCAGCAGCGCCCGCCCGCCCACCCGGTGCTGGCGCACATAGGCCAGGGCAGGGGTCGTGGACATCGAGGGCATGGCCAACGTGACGGCGCCGCCACCAGCCCCACCACTCAGCAAAAGGCTCGCGCGCTGCGGCGCCGGCCACGCGCGCGCACGCCGCCACGGCAACGAGGCCGGCGCCAGGCCGCCCGCGTTGCCGACCAGCATGACGATGTGAGCGTTTACGCCGCTCATGCCAAACGAGGAAGCGCCCGCGGCGGCGCCAGGGCCGGCCAGGGCCGCGCGCGGGCCGCGCGCGCGCGCGCCCGCCGCGCCACCACCGCCCCAGCCCCCCAACGCGGCCTCGACGTGCGGGTTGACGCTCGCGAGGCGTGCCACAGGGGCCGCCTCCCGCCCCGCCAGTGCCAGAGAGGCCACGACGGCCCCTGTCACGCCAGCCGCGCCCTCGGTGTGGCCGAGCGCGGCCTTGACCGCGAGCAGGGAGCGCGGGGCCGCGGCCGCGCCCAGAGCGCCAGACAGGGCGGCAACCTCGATGGGGTCGCCAAGGGGCGTGCCCGTGCCGTGGAGAGAGGCCAGGGCGACGGCAGCGGGGGAGACGCGGCCGTCGGCGAGCGCGCGACCGACGAGCGCGCGCTGCGCCGGCCCGCTCGGCGCCGTCAGCGCCGCCGCCGCGCCGCCCTGGCCCACCAACGCAGACGCCAGTATGGCGACCGCCCCAAACACCTCCCCTGGCACGACCAGGACAACCCCAAACCCTTCGCTCCTCCCATACCCATCGGCCCCCACGTCGAGCGCCGCGCACCGCCCCGCGGGCGCCAGCGCGCCCAGCAGGCAGATGCGGGCGGTTGTGACTGGGTTCAGCATGGCGTTGACGCCGCCGGCGAGCGCAGAGGGCGGCGTCCGGGCCGCCACCCCTGCGTGCGCAGACGCGAGCGCGACGAGCGACGATGAGCACGCGGTGTCGACCGCCGCCGCGGGGCCCGTCATGTTGAATGTGTAAGCGACGCGGCCCACAAGAAAGGCGAGGCCATGCCCGGTGACTGCGGCGGGGGCGGCGTCGGCGAGAGACTGGGGAGAAGGAGGGAAAGCGGTCGGCCGGGCGCAAGCGCGCCGCCCCCTCTCCTCCCCCTCTCTCCTGCCTACCTCGGGCGCCAGCACGCTGTCCAGGTACTCGGTGTACATGCAGCCGACGTACACGCCCGCCGCGGCCAGGTCGGCGGGCGGCGGGGCGAGGCCGGCCACGCCGGCGGCGGCGAGCATGTCCTGGAGAGGGGAGGAGGAGGGGTGTGAGGCCTCGCCAACCGCTCTCCCACCCCTCCCCCTCTCTCCATATCCATACCTTGACGCATTCCAGCAGCACGCGGGCCTGGGGGTCGAGCGTCGCCGCGTCCGCCGGCGCGACCCGAAACGCGGCGGCATCAAACCCGCCCACCCCCCCCCCCAGCCAGCCGCCGCAGTTTGTGTAGGTCGTGCGCGGGCGGCCGTCGGGAGCGTAGTGCGCGTCCGCACACCAACGGTCGGCGGGGACGCGCGTCGCGACGTCGGCGCCGGTCGCGAGAACGGCGGCGAGGGAACGCGGTGAAGCGAGCGCAGGCGATCCGCCGGGGCCGGGGTGGCGCGTGGCGATGGCCACGATGGAGGACCGAGTCGTGGTGTCTGACGCGAGGGAAGGGGCGGGCTGGGGCGCGGGCGCCTCCGACACCGCCCGCCCGCCCGCCACGGCCACCGCCAGCGCGGCCACCGTCGGGTGGTCGATGACCGCCGTCGCCGACAGGCGCACGCCGAAACGGTCACCGATGACGTTGCGCAGCTCGACGGCGGCGAGCGAGTCGAGGCCGGCCTGAGATGAGAGGGAGGGGGTTGAAATTTGCCACGGCGCCTCCCTTTCCCTTCATCCTCCTCTCTTCCTCCTTGCCTGCATCAGCGGCATGTCGTCCGGCACGGCCTGGCCCAGCACGGCGGCCACCAGCTCGGCCAGGACGGCGCGCACGGAGGCGACGTCGGCGGCCGGCGACTTGTCGCGCGCAACCGCCACCGGCGCGGACGCCGCCACCACCACGCCCACGCCCACATCAGCATTCTTCATCACCATCCCCAAAAACATTCCGCTGTGCGCCCGGGGGCCGGCCAGCAGCGTGGGCCAGTCAAACGCGCCGACCGCGACGACGGAAGAGGACGGGCGGCCGAGCGCCGCGGCGCGGAGCAAAGATTCTGAGGTAGGCAGAGGTGTGAGCCGGCGCGCGTGGGAGCGGGAACCCAGCCGTTTCGCTCCACTTCTCCCAATCTCCTGACTTACCGACCGCCGCGACGCCGTCCGCTGGCCAAAGCGGCGCCATTCCGCCGCGAGCCAGCCGTGCCGCCACAGCGGCAGACGCCATGCCCCCCACTACGCCCCAAGCGCCCCACTGGACCGACAGCGCGGGCAGGCCGGCCGCGGTCACCACGGCGGCCGCCGCGTCGAGCCCCGCGTTGGCCGCGCCGTACGCCGCTTGGCCTGGTGACCCCAGCAGGGCGGCGGCGGACGAGCAGAATAGGTGAGAGGCGACCGGATGGCAGGCCAGGGCGCGGCCGAGGCGGGCGGCCGACGCGGCTTTGGGCGCGCACGCCACGCGCAGCGCGGTGGGTGCCACGCGCGCCAGCGTCCCGTCGGCCAGGGCGCCGCTAGCCAGGAAGTTGGTGATTATTGGATTGACTACCAGCATGCGCGCCTCAGCCGCGTCGGCGGCGCAGGAGGCGTCGCAGCGCGCGGCGACGGCGAGCGCGGCCGAGCACGGCGCGGCCAGCACCCCTCTCCCCACCACCACCACCTGCGACGCCGCGCCCGACGCCGCGCCCCAGGCCGCCACTAGGCCGCCAACCGCGCCGCTGCCGCCCGGAATGAGCAGGGTGGCGCGGGACGAGGTGGCAAGAGAGGGGCACGTGCAGGAAAGCGCGGCAGCCCCGACCCGCGGAGCCAGTTCGACGCCGGCCACCGCCAGCGCGTCCAGGCCGGTGCTGTTGGTCGCCACCCCCTCGACGAGGGCGGCCTTGGCGAGGGCGCGCAGCGCCGCGCGGGCGGCAGTGCCGTCGCGCGCAGCGGGCGCGGGCCCGGCGCTCAGGCCCTCGGTCCCAGCGTCCAGGCTCTGCCCCGCCCTCAACCGCCGTAAGCCGTCGCTGCAGGCCGACAGCGGCGAGGGCGGCGCGCGAGCGAGTGAGCGCGCACGTTCGCGCCCTCGCGCGACGACCGCCGCTTGCCAATCGACCGCGCACGCCGTCATCGGGGAGCCCGTGCTCACGCGAGCGCTTTCTACGGGCGTGAGGGCGACGCCCACCAACCGCGCCGCGCCTCCCAGGGAGTAAGAAGCTTTCCACGCCCCTGCGCGCGCGCGGTCGTCGAGCGCGCCGAAAGCGGTCCCCGCGCGCACGGCCCCCGCCGCAGGCGCAACGTACAGCTCCACCGACGCCGGCACGCGCGTCGCGCCCGGGTCCGGCGCCCGGGCGGCGGCCGCGGTGTGCATCACCGCGTCGAGCGCGGCGGGGTGCACGCCTGTGCCGTCGAGGGGAGGGGGGGTGATGGACGCCATGGCCACAGGTAGCAGCAGCACGTCCCGTTGGCGGCGATCCAGGGCGTGGCGGCGCCGATGGGCTACGGCCCGCACCGGCGAGGCCGCCGCTGCCGACACCACGGTCGCTGTCAGGTGCGCCGTGCGCTCCCGCTGCCGCGTCGACGACACGGAGACCGCACCGGTCGCTGTGTCCACCCCAACCTCCACCGCGTCCGGCAACCGGTCGAGCAGCAAGGGCGCGGCGAGCGACGCGCGCGCGAGCGCGGCGCGCGCGCCGTGCGCCGGCGCCAGGGCCGTCGCGGTCGCGCGGCCGGCCTCGAGTAGGGCGGCGCCAGGCAGGATGGCGCGGTTGGAGACCTGGAGGTGGAGGGGCGGTGTGGGCGCGGCGGCCGCGGCACCCCCCTCTCTCCACCTCTCCTCTCCCGCACCCGGTGCTCCCACAGCCAGGCCGTCGCGCCGCCGTCCAGGCGCACGGCCGCCGTCACCCGGCCGCCCACCGCGGCCGCCGACTGCAGCAAGCGGTGCGGCGGCGGGGCGAGGGCGACGCGGCGGCGTTCCCAGGTGATAGGGCGCGGGGGGGCGAGGGCGCCGCCTACGCGTTCGCTTCCGGCAATGAAGTGCGCGTTGGTGCCCTGGAACGCAAATGCCGACACGCCCGCATGAGTGGCAGCAGGAGCCGGCCCGGCGCCGCGGGGCGCCCACACGGGCCGCCCCGCGGCCGCCGCCGCGCGCGCCGCGCGCGCCGCGTGCGGATTGAGCGCCCGCAGGTGCGTCAGACTGTCGCCCGCCAGCCCCAGCAGGCGGGCGACTATGCGGCTCAGGCCGGTGACGCCGGCCGCGGTCTCGCCGTGCGCGGCCGAGGATTTGGGGGCGGTGAGCGAAAGAGGGAGGCGAGGATGCGTTCCGCCCACTTTCCCGGCCGCGTCAACCAGCGCCTCTACCTCGAGCGGGTCGCCCAAAGGAGTGCCCGTGCCGTGCAGCGCCACGGCGCCCAAATCAGCGGCCGCCACCCCTCCGTCGGCGAGCGCGGCGCCGACCGCCGCGGTCTGGCTCGGCCCGTGCGGCGCGGTGAGCGACGACGACCGCCCGTCCTGGTTGACGCACGAGCCCAGGGCCAGGATGGAAAGCGGGGCAGGAGCAGCGGGCGCCTCCTCGCCGCCCGGCGGCAGTGCAACCATGCGCAAAATGACGCACCCTTCCCCGCGCCCGTACCCGTCCGCCCCCGCGTCCAGCGTTTTGCAGCGTCCATCGGGCGCCAACATCCCCGCCCCCACAAACGTGGACGTCGCGCGGGGCCCGGCGGGCGCGTTGACGCCGGCTGCGAGGCCGGCGGCCGCGGCGCGAACGCGCAGGGCCTGCAGCACGAGGTGGGCGGCGACCAAGGAGGACGAGCATGCGGTGTCGACTGCGAGGCAAGGGCCCTGAAGAAGGGAGGGGAGGGAGGGTTTCAGGGTCGGCGCGGCCCTCCCTCAACCACCACCATCCTCCCTTTCCTTCTCTCTCCTTCTCTCAGACCTTGAGCCCAAACACGTAGCTCAACCGGCCCGCCACCACACTGAGCGCCCGCCCGGTGCCATCGAACGGCCCCGGCGCGTGGCGCGCGGGCCAGGCGCCGGCCTCGTCGGCGATGCGCGCGACCCCGACCGCGACGGCGACCGAGCCGCCGGGAACGGTCGGCACGAGTGCCGCCGCGTCCAGCAGCAGCAACCGCTGGGCGGGGTCCATGGTGGCGGCCTCTGGGGGGGACACGCCAAATGCGGGCGCGTCAAAGAGGGCGACGCCGGCGACGGCCGCGCCGAACCGCGCGGGCGCGCCGCGCGCGTCGCCGTCCCACCGCGACAGGCGCACAGGGGCGACGCCGTCGGGCGTCCAGAGGCCGGACGGTGGTCCGACAGGTGTGCGGCCCGACACAGCGTCAATGGCGACGGCAAGAGGGGCGGCCACGCGCGCGAGCGGCGGCGGCGGCGCGGGGAGCGGCGGCGGCGCCGCACCCTCGTCAGCCCTGCACACCTTTCCAGCCAACCACGCCGCCAACGCTTCCACGCTGGGGTGATCGTACACCAATGACGCCGGCAGGTCGACGCCAAACGCGCTCCCGAGCGCGTTGCGCAGCTCGACCGCTCCGAGCGAGTCGACGCCCGCGTCGGCCAGAGGGGCGGACCGCGGGACGGGATGACCGGCGACGATCGCGACGGCGGCCTCGACACGGGCCAGGACGGAGGCGAGGGTGTGAAGAGTGGAGGGTAGGGGTGTGCGCGCGGTCGCAGGCGCGTCGACCGCCGCCGGCAGCAGCGCCGCGACCGGCGCTTTGGGGGGCTTGACGCCCTCCCAAAACGCGCCGTCCGCCTTGAGCCGGTCCCACAGAAACACGGTGGCCAGCAGCCGGGGCTGGAGACCGCCCACGACGATCCCGCGCAGCGCGGCCGCCAGGGCCGCAACTCCCGCCCCCGGCGCCAGCGCGCCGTGCCCCAGCCGGGCCATGCGGTCCAGGCCGGCTGCCTGGGCCATGCCCCCCCCGGACCACGCCCCCCAGTTGATGGACGCCGTCGGCAGCCCCGCGTGCGCGCGCGCCGTCGCGCCCGCGTCGAGCGCCGCGTTGGCCGCCGCGTACGCCGCCTGACCGCCGCTGCCCAGGGCGGACGCGATGGACGAATACAGGGCCATGCAGTGCAGGGGATGTGCGGCGGTGACGTCGCCGGTGCGGTCGAGGGGGACCGACTTGGCGGCCGCGGCGGCGCGCGCGCGCGCGGGCGTCACGCGCGGCAGCGACGCGTCGGCGGTCGCGCCGCCGCAGTGCAGCACGCCGACAGGGGGAGGTGAGTGCGTGCCGCCCAGCCCAAAGCAGTCGGAAGCGTCTGCGCGGGTGCTGGCGTCGGCCGCCGCAAGTGAGAGCGACGCGGCCCACCCGGGCGCGGCCGCCGCGCGCGCCGCGGCCGCGGGCAGCGCGCGCACGCCGCGTCCCAACAGCGCAATGTGCCTCGCCCCGCGACCGGCCAACCAGTGGGCGGCAAGGCCACCCAGCGCGCCCGCGCCGCCGATGACGGTCCAGCGGCCGGCCGGCACCGCCGCGACAGCCGACGCGGGCGGCACGAGCACGACCTTGCCCGTCGATTTGGCGGTCGCCAGCGAGCGCAAGCCGTCGGCAGCGGAGGCGAGGGGGAGCACGGTGCGCGGGAGGGGGGTGAGCGAGCCTGTGGGAAGAGGGACAAGGGTAGAGGTGGGCGCACGCGCCGACCGCCGCCCCTACCCTCTCTCCCCTCTCTCCCCTGTCTACCCTCTCTCCCCTCTCTCCCCTCTCTCCCCGCTCTCCCTTACCGGCCGCCACCAGCCGCGCCACCTCCCGCATGGCCTCCCCAATGACACTCGCTCGCTCAAAGTCGACGGCCACGATGCGGTAGCGCGCGTCGGGCCGCTCCTGCGCGACGCGCGCCGGCGACCACGCGCCGCGCTTGGCGACCTCGACCGCGGCGCCGCCGGGGGCCAGGGAGGCCAGGCCGGCTACGACAAAGCCGGGGCCGGTCAAGGAGTTGAGGAGGAGGTGCGGCGGGCGCAGGGGAGGGATGTGCACGGCGTCGGCAAAGGCCGTGTCGCGCGACGAGAGCGCGCCGAGCGCGCCCGGCGCGCGGCGCGCCAGCGCCCGCTTGGCGGGCGTGCCCGCCGTGCCCACGATGGACGAGCCGCGCAGGGCGGCGACTTGGGTGGCGGCGAGGCCCAGGCCGCCGGCGGCGGCGTGGAGGAGGACGACGCCGCCAGACGCAGCTCCTCGCACACACTCGAGCGCGGTCGCCGCCGCGGTCGGCAGCGTGGCCGCGTCCACAGCCATCAACCCCGGCGGCATGATCGCGAGCGAGGCGGCGGGCGCGAGCACGGCGGTGGCCAGGCAGCCGGGCGCCTGGCCAAACACGCGGTCGCCGACGGCAAACGGCGTCCCCGCCCCCGCCGCCAGCACGGTGCCCGCCACGTCGCCGCCGGGGGGGCCGGGGTCGCCGGGATACATGCCGAGCACGTTGAGGACGTCCCGGAAGTTGAGGCCGACGGCGTCGACGGCGAGGAGGACGCGGCCGGCGGAGGGGGGGGTGAGGGGGTCGGCGCGGATCGCGACGCGGGCCAGCGTGTCAAAGCTCCCCCGGGGTCGGGGCACGAGCGCGCCGTGGGTCGCCGAAAACTTGAGCCGGGACGCGGCGAGGACGCACGTGTGAAGCACGCCGCCCGCGCGCGCGGCGCCGGCGCCGACGCGCGCGACCGCGCCGCCGCCGTCGCCGGCCAACAAGTCGACATCCGGCCGCTCCAGGGACGCGGTGCGCGCGACGGCCCAGGCAGCGGTTGCCGAAGCGGCGGCGGCCGGAGTCAGTAAGGGCGCGGCGCCAGGCGCGACGGCGTCGGCCAGGCCAGCTGTGCGCAGGGTGAGCGTGAGGCGCGAGCTTGAAGTCGACGGTAGCAACGATCGCAGCGCGGACGCCGACGCGAGGGCCGCCGCCACCGAGGCGAGGGCAGGAGGGGCGCGGCGGCCCGGCCGGCGCCACCCGACCCGGCGGCCGCCCACGTCCCTCACCACACCCCCAACCTCTTCCGCTTGCCACACCACCTCGTACGCAAAGTTGGCCTGCACCTGGTCGGGGCCCGCGGGCGGCGCCAGCGGCGCGGCAACGACGCCGACCGCGGTCGCGGCGCGCGCCGCGCCGCGCACCCACCCGCACCCCGACACCGTTTTGCCGTCGGTCACCTGCTGGGGAGGGTGTGCGAGAGCGTGGCCGGCGGCGCCAGGGACGCGGGACGCGGCGTAGGCAAAGGCGGCGACCGCGACTGGCGCGCGCGCGCTGGCGGCGCCGGCCGCGCCCAGGTGGAGGGAGGCATCCAGCGCGGCGGGGTGGGCGGCGTAGCCGCCGGGTTGGGGGTCGAGAGGAAGGGCCAGGTTGGCGAGCATGGACGGCGGCGCAGGGGAAGCGGGCGCGGCCGGCAGGGCGCGGCGGCGGCGGCTCGCCGGCGCCGGCACCGACACCGCCGCCGCGACCGCCGACACGTGCACGCGCGCCGCGCCACCACCCCCAGACTGGAGCATGATGCGCCCAACGGCCGTGTCGACCGTCACGACGACCGCGCGCGCGGGCAGGGCGAGAGGGGCGGCGATCGCGACGCGGACGAGCGCGCCGCCGCTTCCCGCGACCGCACTCGACGCCGCCGCCATCGAATCCAGCATGGCCGCCGCCGGCAGCAGCCCGCGGCCGCGCACCACATGGTCGGCCAGGTAGGCGGCGCGCGGGGCGTCGAGGGCGAGGGCGAACGAGGCGACGGAGCCGGCGACGGCGGCGCGCGGCGCGAGCGCGGCCGGCCGCGGCGCGGCCCAAGCCCTGGTCCGCCGCCAGGCGAAAGAGACCGGCTTGAGAGCGTCCAGGTCACCCTCCAGGTCACCCTCCGGCAACCATACCACGTGCGCGTTGACGCCGCTCATGCCAAACGCGGACGCGGCGACCGCGGCGCGCGGCACGGTCAGCCCGCCCGCCGCGCGCGACGGCGCGCCGCCGCCGCGCCCCGCGCGCGCCCAGTCGCGCAACGATTCCGCGACGTGCGGGTTGAGGGTGCGCAGGGTGGGCGCGGGCGCGCCGCGGCGGGCGGCGCCCGCGGCGAGCGCGGCGAGCGCGCCGACCGCGCCGGCCGCGCCCTCGGTGTGGCCGAGTGCGGCCTTGGGGGCGAGCACGGCCAGCGCCCCCCCCCCCTCTCCCCCATGCTCCGCCTGCAGCGCGGCCGCCACGGCGTTGAGCTCGATGGGGTCGCCCAGGGGCGTGCCGGTGCCGTGCGCGGCGAGCGCGGCGGGCGCCACGCCGCGTGGGCCGGCCGCCACGCGCGCCTTGATCAGCGCCCCCCGCACCAGCGCCGCCTGCGCGGGGCCCGACGGCGCGGTGAGCGCAGACGCGCGACCGCCCTGGTTGACAGCGATGGCGGCCAGGATGGGGAGCGAAAGGGGAGGCGCGTCGCCGCTGCCGCGCGCGAGCGCCAGCACCACCCCCGCTTCCCCACGTCCATACCCGTCGGCCGCGGCGTCCATCGCCTTGCACCGCCCGTCGGGCGCCAGCGCTTGCAGGACGGACACGCGGGCGGCGGACGCGGGGGAGAGCATGATGGAGACGCCCGCCGCGAGCGACGCGGCCGCGTCGCCCGCCGCGAGCGACGCCGCGCCCAGCGAGGCCGCGACGAGGGACGACGAGCACGCGGTGTCGATCGCGGCCGCGGGCCCCGCGAGCCCCAGCGCAAACGAGGCGCGCCCGGCGACAAAGGGGCCGCCCGTCCCTGTGACGGCGGGCGGGCCGCCCGCGTCGACGCCCGCGGCCGCCGCGCCGGCCTCGGCCCAGTCGCCCGCCCACATGCAGCCGACATGTAAGGAGATGGGGAGGCGGGCCGGGGAGGAGTTGGGCGGCATCCAGGGCGCGAGGCGGGGCGTCGCGGCCGCCGCGAGCTCGAGCAAGAGCCGCGCGTGCGGGTCGAGCGCGGCCGCGGCGTCGCCCGCCAGGCCAAACGCGGCGCCGTCGAACGAGCACGCGCCGGCCAGGCAGGCGGCAAAGCGGGACGCGATGCGGGAGCTGGAGTTGGTGGCGCCGGGGGGCGCGCAGCGCGCGTCGGCGTCCCAGCGCGCGAGCGGAATGGGGCGCGCCGCGTCGCGGCCGGCCGCCGCCCACGCCGCCAGCGAGTCCAGCGTCGCGCCGGCGTAGCCGCACGGCAGGCGGGCGGCGTAGGTGACGAGGACGGTGGCGGGCGGGCGGTAGGGAGGGGGGAGGGCGCCGCGCGGCGGCGGCGCGAGCGCGGGGGGGGCGGCCGGCGCCGGTCCCTCCTCCCTCGCTTCCACCCCTCCCCGCTTGGCCAAACGCTCCTCAATGGCGTCTGCCAGCGCCTGTGGCGTGGGCGCGTCCAGCGCCAGCGTGGCGGGCAGGGACAGGGCAAAGCGCGCCGCGAGCGCGTCTCTCAATTCGACCGCGGCGAGCGAGTCGAGCCCCGCGGCCGGCAGCAGCGTGTCGGGACCGGGACGGGCACCCAGGACGGATTCCAGGGCGTCCAGGACGAGGAACAGGGTGGAGGCGGTGGTGAAGGGAGGGGGAGGGGGTGGCGGCGGCGGCGCGGCCGCCGCCGCGCGCTCGCCGACCAGCGTCCACCGCCCCCCCGACGCCCCCGCCGCCTGTCGCGCCGCCGCGAGCAGGGGCATGTCCACGACAGCCACCGCGCGCACCCCGGGCCCGGCGCCAGGGCAGGCGAACGCGGCCGCGAGCGCGGCGAGGCCGGCCGCAGGCGGGAGCGCGCCGTGGCCGCCGCGCGCGAGGCGCGCGCGCAAGCCGGCGTCGGCCGCCATGCCGGTGGTGGACGCCCACACGCCGAATTGTAACGAAGTTGAAGGGGTGCCCTGGGAGAAGGGAGCAGGGTGTCGGGCTGTGAAGGAGAAAATAGACAGCGCTGCGTGAACTTGCCAGCCAAAGCGACCCTTCAACTTTCGCCCGTCGACCCACCTCCGCACGCCCTCGCGCCACCCACGCGTCCAGCCCAGCACTGGCAGCTGCGTACGAGGCTTGCCCCGCGCTGCCGAGCAGGCCCGCGACCGAGGAGAGGGCAACGACGGCGGAAAAGGGGGTGCCAGCAGCCGCGCGCGATAGCGCTGCCGCCGCGACTGCCTTGGGCGCCGCCGCTTGCCGCAGCTTGGTGGGCGATTGGGAGCCGACCAGGGCGTCGGTGCGCGCGGCGGCGGCGAGGAAGATGGCGGTGGTGGGAGGGGCGAGTGCCGCGACCGCGGCCGCGCCGGCCGCGGTCGCCGCGTCGGCCGCCACCGCGACGACGACCGCGGGGCCGGCGCCCAAGGGGTCGACGGCGTCGACCGCCGACCGCGACACCAGGGTCACGTGCAGGGAAGAGCGTGCGGCGACGAGGTAGGACGCTAGCAGGCGGCCGAGGCCGCCCGCGCCGCCGACGACGACGGCCGGGCGCGCGGGCGTGAGGCGACGAGGGTCGATGGAGATGATGTCGCGCATCAGCCGGGGCAGGCACAGGGGGCCGCCGTCGGCGCGCGCGCCAAACTCGTCGCCGCGGAGCGCGGCGGCGACGGCGCCCTCGCACGTCGGCCCCCACCCGAACGCCGCGCCCGGCGCGGCGCCCTCGGAGGACGCGACGCGCAGCACAGCGGCCGCGGCGGCGGCGGTTGCCGCGGCGCGCGGCGGGCCCGCGGGGCCGGAGTCGGACGCGACCTCGGCGAGCAGCGACCGCGCGCCGGTCGCCGCCGCGCGCAGCGCGTCGGCCGCGGTCATGGCCCGGACGCGACCAAACGCCACGCCCGCCACATGCATCGGCTCTACCGCTTGCCACTCGAGCGCGGCGGTCGGCGGTGGCCGCGCGCGACCCGCGACCCCCAGCGCCGCGCGCCCGCTGCCGACCGCTTGCACCGACTGCATGCCGCGCACCGCCAGCGCGTTGCCGCACGAAACGTCGGCCGCGCGCCCAGAGGCATGGGCAGTCGCCCATCCCCCACCCCCCTCCCCCCCGCGCCCCCCAGCAAGCGCGGCGCCCACGCGCGCCGGCACGCGCGCCGCGCCGCCGCCCGCGCGCACCGCATCCAGGTGCAGGGCGGCGTCAGCGAGGGCGGGGTGGGCGTGATAGTCGCCGGCGGCGGGCGGGGTGGCGGTGCGCGCGAGCGCGCCGCCGCCGCGGCGGGCACGGCGGCGCGAACGGCCGGCCAGTGCGCGGCCCGGGCGCCTGTGGCGCGGCCGACGGTCAGCGTCCGCAGCCTCCACGCCGCGCACAGAGGCCGCGACGGCCGCCTGCCCTCCCCCCGCCCCGACCGCGACGCTCCCGTCGGCCGCCCACACGCGCACCACGATCGAACCACCCTTGTCCACGCGCAGCGGCGCGGCAAACGCGATGCCCAAAAGGAGTGGGCGACGGTTTGACCGCACGCCAAACAGGAGCGCGGTCGCGGCGGCGGCCGCGGCCTCGAGCGACGCGGTGGCCGGCACGAGCGGCGCGCCGCTCACCGCGTGCGCGCGCACGTAAGCCAGCGCCGGCTCGTCCAGGGACGCGGTGAAGAGGGCAACTCCAGGAGATTCTCCGGGCGCGGGATGCACCAGGCGGTGCAGGTGGGGGCCGTGCCAGGCCGCGGCGCGGCGCCACGGCAGGCGCGGCGCGCGCGCGCGCGCGTGCGCGCCCGCCGCCACGAGCGCGTGCGCGTTGACGCCGCTCATGCCAAACGAGGAGGAGCCCACGAGGGCGCTCGGGCCGGCCGAGCCCGGCGTCGGGCCGAGGCCGCGCGGCGCGGCCGCGGCGCGCCACGCGGCGAGCGCCGCGCCAGCGTGCGGGTTGACATGGCTCAGGCCGGCGACGGGAGGGGTGATGGCGTCTCCCGCCACGGCGGCCGCCATCAGCGCGCCCGCCACGCCGGCCGCGCCCTCGGTGTGGCCGTAGACGGCCTTGGTGGAGACGAGGGCGGTGGGGGACAGGGAGCGCGCGCCGCTCGCGCCACCCTCCTCCCCTCCCAGCGCCGTTGCCAGCGCCCCTAGCTCCAGCGGGTCGCCCAGCGCGGTGCCCGTGCCGTGCACGGCGACGGCGGCGACCGCGGCAGGGTCCGAGCGAGCGCTGGCGAGGGCGGCGCGCACGAGCGCGGCCTGCGCGGGGCCCGACGGCGCGGTGAGCGCGGCCGCCCGCCCGCCGTGGCCGACGGCCGACCCAGGGAGCAGGGCCAGGACAGAGGACGTGCTGCCACCCACGCCCCCCAGCACGACGGCCGCAAACCCCTCCCCGCGCCCGTAGCCGTCGGCCGCCGCGTCAAACGTGCGGCAGCGGCCGGCCGGCGACAGCGCGCGCAGCGCGCAGATGCCCGCGCACACGTCTCCCCACAGGATGGTATTGACGCCGGCGACGAGGGCGACGGGAGATTCGGCCGCGAGGATGGCTGGAAGGGGGGGAGGAGGGTGGGTGGACGGCGCGAGCGCGGGCGGCCCGCCCGCGCCCCCCTAAATCCCTTCTCTCCTCCTTTCTCACCCTGCCTGCCCGAGTGCAGCGCCACCAGCGACGATGAGCACGCGGTGTCCACCCCCACGCACGGGCCGGACGCGCCAAAGTGGAACGCGGCGCGGCCGGCGAGGTAGGGGGACCCCACTCCCGTCATCAGCGCCGCCGTCGACGGCACGCCGTACGCCCTGCGCGCGACATCGGAGGCGTCATAAAACATGCAGCCCACGAAAGTGGCGGCGGCGGGGAGGCAGGGCTCGCTTGAAGGGGTGGCTGCGGCGGCGGCCGCGCGCGCGGTCGCCGCCGTCTCGAGCAGCCGGCGACAGCTCGGGTCCAGCGCGGCCGCGTCGGCCGGCGCCAGCCGGCACCAGGCGGCGTCGATGGCGTCAAAGCCGGGCAACGTCGCCGCCAGGCGGGCGTAGGATTTGCCGACCGCGGCGTCGGCCGAAAAGAGGCGGTCGGCGCACCACCGGTCGAGCGGCACTGGGGCCTGGGGGCAGGTGGCGGAGGTGGCAGCCGCCAGGAAGGCGGCCGGCGTGGGTGCGCCGGGGAAGGCGCATCCGGCGCCCAGGATCGCGACGGTGGCGGTCGAGAAGGGGGGGGGCGGTGGTGGCCGCGGCGGCGCGCGCGCCACCGCTTCCCCGCCCCCGCGCACCACCGGCCGATGCCTCGCCTCCAACTCGACCGCCAGTGCCGCCGCGGTGGGATAGTCGAACGCGAGCGTGGCCGGCAGCGGCACCCCGCCGCCGAGCGACGCTGACAACGCGTCGCGCAGCGCGAGCGCGCCGAGCGAGTCGACGCCCGCGTCGGCCAGGGGGGTGGAGGGGGGGACGTCGACCCCGACCACGGTCCGCAGGGCGGCCAGGACGAGGGCGAGGTAGTCGAGGGTGGCGGAGGGGCGGGCCGACGGAGGCGGTGGCGGCTCGCGCGCCGGTTGTGCCGCCTCGGCGGCCGAGCGCGGCGCGTCAAACTCGTCAAAGCGCCCCCCAGCACGGCGTGTTTGCCGGCGCAACAACAGCTTCCAGTCAAACGCGCCGACGAGGGTCGCCCCCGCCGCCGCGGCCGCGAGCGCCGCCAGCGCTGCGAGCCCCGCTGCGGGCGCCACCCGCAGCAGGCCGTCGCGCGCCAGCGCGTCCAGCAGGCCGCCGCGAGAGGCGGCCATGCCGACGGCGGCCCAGGGCCCCCAGCCGGCGTCGGACGCGGGGAGGCCGGCGGCGCGCGCCGACGCGGCGAGCGCGGCGAGCGCGCCGTTGGCGCCGCCGTAGGCCGCCTGGCCGGGGTTGCCCACCACGCCGGAGGCGGAGGTGAACGAGGATGTGCAAGCAAGCGGACGAGCCGCGGTTGCGGCCGCCAGCGACACGGCCGCAGCCACTTTGGGCGCGGCCGCCGCGCGCGCCGCCGCCGGCCGCACGCGCGCCGCGGGGCCGTCGGCCAGCGCGCCGCCGGCCAGCAGCAGGCCATGGGGTTGAAGGGACGTGCAAGTGAGCACGTCGGCGACGTCGGCCGCGCTGGCCGCGTCGGCGGCGGCGACGGTAACCAGACCGCGCGCGGCAGGCGGCGGCGCGCCGCGTGCGCGGCGGCCGACCGCCACCACGCCCGCGCCAGACGACGCCAGAAAGGTGGCGGCCAGGCTGCCCAGGCCGCCGGTGCCGCCGACGACGAGCCAGGTGCTGCCGGGTGGAGGCGGCGGGGGAGGGGTGAGGCGCGGCGACCGCAGCAACCGCGCGCGTGACTCGACGCCGCCGGCGGCGGGCGCGGGCGGGGGCGGGTCCAACGATCCCGGCTCCAGCGCTGCGCACGCGGCCGCCGCGCGCGCGGCGGTGTCCTCCAGAGAAGGGGGGAAGGGGCTCGGCCCGGCCGACCCTCCCGCAGTCGTCGCCCGCCCGCCGCGCGCGCCCGCCAGCGTGCCGGCCAGCGCGCTCAGCGACGGGTGCCGTGGTGCCCTGCAGCGTCGCAAAGCGGGCGGCGCCGGGGCGGCGGCCTGCCACTCCTCGGCGTACGCGGCGACGACCGCGGTCGCCGCCCCCGTCCCCGTCCCTGCTGCCGCCACGCCCAGCGGCTTCGACACCAGCCCCATGAGCGACGCCACGCCGTGCGACGCGCGCAGCGCAAAGTCCCGGCGGGCGCCGCCGCCGGCGACGCGCGCGCGCGGCCCGCAAGCGGCGTCCCCTCCCCGCGCCCGAAATGCAGGCGCCGGCGTGACCAGGAGCCCCATCGACGACGGTATCGCCACGCCGGCGCCCTCCACATCGGCCAGGGCGCCCAGGTGGGTGGCGGCGTCGAGCTGGGCGGGGTGTGCGCGGTGGCTGTCGGCTGCGGGCGGGAGTGGGAGGGCGACGGTCGCCGTGGCGGTCGCCCGGGGGTGGGAGTGTCGTCCAACGAGCCCAGCGAGCGCCGAGCGGCGGCGGACGGGCGCCGGCGTCCAAGCGACCACCACCACCACCACCGATGCGGCCAGCAGCAGGGCCGCCCCCGACGCCACCGACACGCCACCGCCACCGTCGACGGTCGTGACGAGCGTCAACGATAGCCGGCCGTCCCTGCCAGCGTCTTTGGGGAGCAAGAGAGGCGCTTTGATGGCGCCCGCCGCGACTGCCGCCCTCCGCCCGTCGGCGAGCGCGCCCACCGCCGCCGCCGCGGCCTCCAGCATTGCCGTCCCGGGCAGCAGCGGCCGCCTGCGCACCACATGCTGCCACAGGAAAGCGAGCGGGGCGGAGGACAGGTCGGTTGCAAACGCCGCGCCGGCGGCGCGCGCGGCGAGCCGCGCGCGCGCGGGCGCGCACCACACCCGCTCCCGGCGCCAGGGTAGGCGTGCAGCGGTGGCGGGCGAGCCAGCGGCGCCAGCTTCCACGCTCACCAGCGCGTGCGCGTTGGTGCCCTGGAACGCAAACGCCGAGACGCCGGCGAGGCCGCTGCGCTGCGCGGGCGCGGCCGCGCGCGGCGCGGACGCGCGCCGCGCGCCGCCGGCGAGCGCGGCCACGATGTTGGGGCTGGTCGCGGTCAGGTGGTGCAGGAGCGGGGCGCAGCCATTCGCCAGCCGCCCCCAGGCGGCGAGGAGGCCGACCGCGCCAGCCGCGGGCTCGGCGTGCCCTCGCGCCGTCTTGGCCGCTGCCAGCCCCAGCGGCGCCCCTCCCTCCCCTCCCAACACCTCCACGGCCGCTGCCAACTCGATGGGGTCACCCAAGGGCGTGCCGGTGCCGTGCATCTCGAGGCAGGCGACGGCGGCCGGCGCTGCGCGCGCGGTCGCGAGCGCGGCGAGCGCGGCGGCCGCCTGGGCGCGGCCAGAGGGGGCGGTCAGGCTGGCGGATCGGCCGTCCTGGTTGACGGCGATGGCGGAGAGGATGAGGAGGGCGGTGGGCGACGCCGCGGCCTCGGTGGCGGTCGCCAGCCCCAGCGCGACGACGCCCTCGCCGCGCCCATACCCGTCGGCCGCAGCGTCGAGCGCTTTGACGCGCCCGTCCGGGGACAGCATGCCGGCCGCGCCCAGGCCCGACTGGATGGCGGGGTCCAGGGAGAGGAGGGCGGCGGCGAGCAGCGCGCGGCGCGCGTCGCCGCGCGCGACGCTGCGCGTCAGGAGCGACGCCGCGACGAGGGAGGACGAGCACGCGGTGTCGACGGCGAGCGCGGGGCCGTGCAGGTCGAACGTGAACGCGACGCGGCCGGCGGCGACCTGAGGGTGGAGGGTGGTGGGGGTGGGCCGCGGCGCGGCCGCCGCGCGCCGCCCCTCGTCCCTGCTCCTCCCCCTCACGCTGAAGCATTTGCCGGTCGCCGCGTACGCGTCCCCCGCGTCCGGCGCTGGACACGTGGCCGCGAGGAGGGAGGCGTAGTCCCAAAAAGAGACGCACGCGGCGACCGCGGTCGGCGGCGAAGCGCTGCCGCGCGCGTCGCCGCTTCCACCCCAGCCGGCCAACACTTCCGCGCTCGCCTCCAGCATGAGGCGTTGTTGCGGGTCCATGCGCACCGCCTCTCCGTGCGGCACGCGGAAAGAGGCGGCGTCAAAGGACGCCGCGCGGGGGAGCCAGCGCGCCCACCGCGCGCCGTGAGCGCGCGCGTGCCCGCCCGCCGGGCCGCTGTCCGCGTCCCACCTCGCCAGGGGCGCTACGCGCGCGGTCTCGGCACCGGCGGGCGGGAGGCGGGCGCAGGCCGAGGTGACGGCGACGGCGGTGGAAGGAGGACCAGGGGCGAGCGGCGCGCGCGCGACTGCGGCGGGCGCCCCGACCCCGCCCTTGCCGCGCACCGCTGCCGCCACCCGGTCCACCAGAGCGGCCGTCGTGGGCGCATCAAACGCCAGGGTGGCGGGCAGGGGCACGCCCAGGGACGCGGCCAGCTCGTCCCGCAGTTCGACCGCGGCGAGCGAGTCGAGCCCCGCGGCCGCCAGCAGGGCGTGCGGGTCGGCCGGGGTCACGCCCAGGACGGCGGTCAGGGCAGCGGCGACCGCGGCGGCGGCGCGAGCGTCCGGGGGTGGGGCGGGAGGAGGCGCGGCGGTGGGGGCTGGCGCGGGCGCCGCAGCCGGCGCAGCTTGCTCCTCCCTCTCTCCGCACACGCCGTCGAAAAAGGGGGCCGCCGCCAGGGCCGCCACCCCTTTGCCTGACGCGCGAAATGCGTTCCAGTCGGCTGCCAGCACGGCGATGACGGGCGGCAGCGCGGCGGCCGCGACCGCGTGCGCGAGCGCGCGCAGGGCGTCGGCTGGCGCCAGCGGGGGCAGCCCGCCCCGCCACATAGCCCGCCCCACCGCGTCCGAGGTGGCGACCATGCCGATGCTGGACCAGGCGCCCCACTGGAGCGCGACCGCGGGGCGGCCCGCTGCTTGGCTCGAGGCCGCGCCCGTGTCGAGCGCCGCGTTGGCGCCGCCGTACGCGGCCGACCCCGGCGGCCCCACCAGGGACGCCACGCTGCTGAAGAGGATGGCGACGGCGGTGGGGAGAGCGGCCAGCGAGGCCAGCGTTGCCGCCGCCCCCGCAGCCTTGGGCGCGGCAGCCGCGCGCAGGCGCGCGGGGCGCGTGCGCGCCAGGGGCGCGTCGGCCAGGGCGCCCGCCGCGTGGAAGAGGGCGGTGAGGGGGTGGGCGAGGTTGTGGGCGCACCAGTGTGCGGCGTCGGCGGCGTCGGCCGCGGCCGAGGCGTCGGTCGCAACGAGAGAACCGGCGCGCGGCGGCTGCGCGCCGCGCGCGCCCCGCCCGAGCGCGACCGACGCCCGGCCCCCGGCCAGGTGGAGCCAGTCGACGATCAGGCGGCCCAGGCCGCCCGTGCCGCCCGTGACCAGGGCGGCGGCGGGCGCGAGGGGGGAGGAACAGCGCGCGGCGCTCGGCGCGCGCGCGAGCCGCGGCTCGACCCGGGCGCCGCCCGCGTCGGCCCGGCCAAAGGCGGGGCCATCGGTGGGCGGCACGTGAGCGGGCGCGGTGGCGCCCCAGCCGTCGCTGTCGACCGCGGCAAATCGCAGGCGGGGCGCCTCGGCGCGCGCCGACCGCGCGACCGCGAGCGCCCGCGCGGCGGCCGGCGTCCGGGCCGCGGCCGGGCACGGGCTAGCGCACGACGGCGTGGCGGCCACCGTGAGCAGGGGTACGGCCGCGCCCGAGGCGGCGGCGCGCGCGACGGCGCCCAGGAACGACGCTGCTGCCGCTGCGGCGGGGGCGCGCGCGCGGCGCCCGCCGCCGCGCCTCCCCCTCTCCGCCGGCGACGAGACGAGCCATACCTGGGAATATGTGAGGGCCGGGGGTGCGTCGCGGGCGGGCGCCGGCGGCTGCGCAAACGAGGGGCGGACCACGTGTGGGCCGCCGCCGGCGGCCGCCGCCCCCCCCTCCCGCCACCCCGCCCAACCGCCTCCCGCCCAATGGTCGGCCGTCGAGTGCAGCAGGGAGATGGTGGCGAGCCGTCGTCCGCCCGCCGCGGGCGCCAGCAGGGCGCCCAGGGCGGCGGGGTGGGCCGCAAACGCGGCCGCGCCGGCGGGCGGCGCGGCGCGCGCGGGGGACGCGAGGCCGGAAGCGGCGGGCGGCGGCAGCCTCGCCCGCACCGCTCCCAGAGTGGTGCGTCCACCACCTCCGACCGCCCTCCGGTCGGCGACCGCGGCCGCGGTCGCCGCGAGGGCGGCGCCGACGCGCACGCGGCCGCCCGCGTCAACCGACACCCGGTCCGGGGCGCCGACGCCGGGCGCCAAAGCGACCGCCATCAAGCCGGGTGACCCTCCGTGGGTCACGCTGCGCAGGGCGGCCAGGGCGAGCTCCAGGAGGAGGCAGGCCGGGTCGCCGCCGCGCGCGAGCGCCGCGAGCGCCGGCCCCGTCGCCGCCGCAAACTCGACGCCGCCGCCCGCCGCGGTCGCCCACCCGAGCACGGCGCGCGGCGGCGGCGTGGGCCAGCAGCGGCGGCGCGAGAACAGGAGGGCGGGTTGCGCGAGCGGCGCCGCGTCGGGCGCCGGGCCTGCGCCGACGACGGCGTGCGCATTGGTGCCCTGAAACGCAAACGCGGAAACGCTCGCGGAGCCAGACGGAGCGACGGTGGGGGCGCGAGCGATGGCCAGCGGGCGGGACGCGGAAGAAAGCGCGGCCGCGGCAAACGGGTTGACGGTGCGGAGGTGGGCGACCGGCGCGCCGCCCCTCCCAACCGCCGCCCGCAGGACTACGGCCAGGGACACCACCCCTGCCGCGGCTTCCGCGTGCCCGGACGACGATTTGGGCGCGGCCAGGGCGAGCGGCGCCCTCCCCGCGCGGCCGAGCGCGGCGGCCGCCGCGCCCGCCTCGATCGGGTCGCCCAGGGGCGTGCCCGTGCCGTGAAGGGCGAGGGTGGCGATGGAGGAGGCGCCGCCAGACGCGGCCGCTGCGCCGGCAAGGAGCGACGCCTGCGCCGGCCCGCTCGGCGCGGTGAGCGACGCGGAGCGCCCGTCCTGGTTGACGCAGGAGGCCGCGAGCAGAGCGCGGCCCGGCAGAGAGGCCCAGGAGGCAGCCACGTCGCCGGGCGGCGCGGCGGCCTCTCGTTCCGCGGCCAACGCTAGCGCGCCGATCGCGTCGGCCCGCCCGTACCCGTCCGCCCCCTCGTCCAGCGCCTTGCACCGCCCATCGGGCGCCAGCATGCCCGCTACCGCATAGCTGGCGTGCGTGCGGGGCGCGAGGAGGAGGCCGACCGCGCCCGCGATCGACGCGGGCGGGCCGGCCGCCGCGCGCGTGGCGCGCGCGGCGACCGCCGTCGCCACCAGCGCCGACGAGCACGCGGTGTCGACCGCGGCCGCGTCGCCAGCCAGATCAAACGTGTACGCGACGCGGCCGGGGACGACGGATGGCGCGCCGCTCGACGCGGCGAGGGGCGACGGGTCGGCGCCGCCGTCGCGCGCTGCAGCCAGCGAGGCCGCGTCGCTGCCGCTGACGCCGATGATGACGCTGACCGAGGCGCGGGCGGGACGACCCGGCGCCAGGGCCAACAGTGCCGCCGCCGCCTCGAGCACGAGGCGTTGCTGCGGGTCGGCGGCCGCGGCGGCCGCGGGCGCAAGGCCGAAGGCGGCCGCGTCGAAGCTGGCCACGCCGCGCAGGGTGGCGGCGTGGCGGGCCATGGAGGTGGCGGCGGTGCCGTCGGTGGGCCAGCGGGAGAGGGGGACGGGGCGTGCCGCGTCGGCGGCGAGCGCGGCCTCGGCGCCGAATGAGCGCACGACCACGTCGCCCGCCGGGCCGGCCGCGCGCAGCTCGATGGCGGCAATCCAGACAAGGCGGTCCCGGTGCGCGGGCATGAGCGGCGGCGGAGGCGGCAGCGACGCCGCGCCGACTGCGGGCGCGACCGACGACCGCCGCGCCAGCACGCGCGCCAGGGAGCCGCCGCCGGCGCTCTCGCCACCGTCCCCTCTCGGCGGCGCCAGCGCATCAGTCAGCGTCGCCCACCGGGGCGGCGCGGGGTGCGGGCGCCCGCCGCGGCGCGGCGCGGCCGCCGCCGCCACCGCGAGCAGCGCGGGCGTCGGGTGGTCGAACAGGGCCGTCGGCGCGAGCACGACGTCCAGCGCGACGGACAGTGACGCCGCCGCCCGCATCAAATCCAGCGAGTCGAGGCCGGCGCCGGCAAACGAGGCGTCGGCCGCGAGCGGCGGCGCGGGCGCGCCGCGCGCGGCGCCCGAGACGGGGGCCATGCTCGCGAGCATGGCCCCCGTCTCGGACAGGATGACGGCCAGCACACGCTCCACCAGGATGGTGGGCTCGCTTGGGCGGCGCAGGGTTGGAGGTCGGGGCGGCGGCGGCGACGCCACGACCACTGCGCCGTCGTCGCCGTCGCCGTCGCCCCCCTCGGCGTCGGACTCGCCTCTCTCCCGCCCCACCAGCAGCAGCGCCAGCGACGCCAGGTCCATCCCGGGCGCCAGCTGCGCCCGCCGCTCGCTGGCGGCGCGCAGGGAGACCCACGCGTTGAGCGCGATGACGCAGCACCCGCCGGCGTCGTCTGTGGGGGCGTTCTCGTCGCAATCGCACCCGGGCCGGTCATCCACGATGCAGGTGAGGGAATCGTCGACCAGGGCGGCGAACGCGACGGTGGAAAGGAGGCAGAGCGCGACGTCGGCCGCGACCGCCGCGTCGCCCGTGTCGACGCGCGCCGCGCGCATCACCAGCGCGCCCGCGGGCGTGCGGTGGGCCACCAGGGCGGCGACGATGGCGCCGCCGTCGCCCGCGGTGGCGACCCAGCTTGCGGGCGGGTGGGGGGGCGGGGGGCGCGCCGACGGGAACAGCGCTCCGAGCGCCCCCCCGTCCGCGCCACCCGCGGGCCGCACTGTGAGAGGCAGCGCGTCCACGTGCATGACGGCGTGCGGGACGCCTGCGCGCGCCAGGCGGGCGCCGAGCGCGGGGCGGGGGACCAGCCCCGCGCCCGCCGCGGCGGCGACCAGGGCAGGGCCCGCGGGGCGGGCGCCGCCACTAGCCGCCCGCAGCGCGGCCAAGCCGGCGTCCAGGTGCGCGTGGGGGAGGGCGGTGGGGCCGGGGGCGGGGTGGGGGCCTGTGGGGTCGACCGCGACCGCGCCCGCGTCGCCCAAGAGGCGGGCGATCGCTGCGCACCGGGCGGGCACCCCGCCCGCATCGCAATCGGTCAAACTGACGAGCCAGACGCAGTCGTGGGGGTGCGGGGCGCCGGCGGCCGCGGCGGCGGCCGCGAGCGCGGCCGGGTCGGACGGGCCGCCGGCGAGAGGGGTGTGGGCGACGCCCGCGTCGCTTAGCTGGGTGGAGGCGGCAGCGAGAAGGTCGGCGTCTTCAGAGACAATGATTGTCGCGGGCGGCGTGCGCCCTGCGGCTTCCGCGCGCACCGCCGCCCCCGCCGCGGCCGCCGCCACCAACCCAGCCGCCGCGGCCGCTGGTGGCGCGAGCAGGGTGGAAAACCCCGGCACGGGGTTGGGGTCGTCCAGCAGGTCGAGCAGGCAGGCGGCCGCGGGGCTGCGCGCGTCGGCGGCGTGCGCCCACGGCAGGGAAGGAGAAGAGGGGGGCGGGGCGCTCGCGCCCGTCGTCGCCCACGCCGCCAATCGACGGCCCACGTCGCCCGCACGGTAGAGCGCGAGCCAGTCGCCCAGGGTGACGTCCAGAATGGGGCCGCCGTGGGCGGCCAGCAGGGCCGCGAGCGCGGCGGGCGGCGGCGCGGTGGCCAGCGCGGCCGCGGGCGAGTCGGCGGCTGCGGGCACGGGGTGGGCAAGCATGTGGTCGTGCAGGGCGACGGGGGTCAGGAGGGCGACGAGGGAGGCGAGGGCGGTGGGCGGGGCGCCCGCGGCCGCGAGCGTGGCGACCGCAGCGGCGGTTGCGGCGGCCAAGCCGGCGCTGCCCGCCTCGGTCGCCGCCGCATCGAATGCGGCGTCCAACGCGGCCGCGGCGGCCGGCGACGCGGCGGCCGCCACCACCAGGCCGGCCGCCGCGGCGAGCGCGGTGGGGTCGCCGCACCCGACGGCAGCCCACGCGGCGGGCGACGCCTGGACCGCAATGCAGAGGTCTGGCAGCGTCGCGGGAGCCGGTTCGCCTGCCCCGAGGAGCCAGCGCGCGGCGGCCGCCGCGGCGGGGCGCGCCGGCGCGGCCGGCGGCGTGCGCTGGCTCATGGCGCGCCACGCGAGGAGCGGGTCACGCGCGGGAGAGCGACAGGGGGTGCATGCACGACGGTCGGCGGGATCGCCGTTTCTGGGGCGGGCAGTTTTTTGTCCCGTCCGCGCGAGCGCGGCGCGCGACCCCGCCCGTTTACACTGTGCGCCCCGCCGGCGCGCAAGCCGGCCCGGGGGACAGCCCCCCCCCCCCTCTAGAGAGATCAATCGCCCAGCAGGCGGCGGAGCACGTCGTCCGCGGCGTCGCCGGCGGCGGCCGAGGCGTCGCCCGCGCCCGCGCTCGCGCGCACGGCGACCGCGCCGCCGCCTCGCTTGTCCCCTGCCACCCCCCCTCCCACCACCACCCCCGCCTCGGCCTCGGCCTCCACCCGCCGCGCCGCCAACAACTCCGCGGTGCGCGCATCCAGGGCGTCCTCCAGGCGCTGGATGCGGCCGTCGTACGCTTCCACCTCCTCCTGCAGCGCCAGCAGCTGCCCGTCCCGCTCGGCCAGGCGGGCGGTGAGACCGGTCATAATGTCGCGCTGGCGCAGCAGCAACGCCATCGCCCGCCCGTCGTCGGGCGCGGGTGCCGCGCGCGCGGCCGCTGCGCGCTCGGCCTCGAGCTCCGCCAGGCGCGCCTCGTACCGGGCGCGGATGCGGTCGTGCTCCGCGGCGAGCAGCGTCCGAAACGCGGGCGTGTCCTCCACTTTGGCGCCGCCTACGAGGAGTTGGGACTGCATGGTCGCGATGCGTGCCTCGAGCGCGCGCTTGTCCCGTTTGGCGGCCTCCACCTCCGCGGACCGTGCCTCCAGCGCTGCCACCGCGGCCAGCTTGTCCGCTTCAGCGCGCCGCGCCTCTTCCTCGGCCGCCAGCAGGGCCCGCTTGTCGACGAGCGCGCTCGCGCGCTCGCGCAGCTCGGCGCGCAGCCGCCGCAGTTCCGCTTCGTACCGCTTGAGCAGGGTGCGCGAGTCGGCGTCCTCGTTCACCCTGGGTGCGTTGACCACGGCCTTGGCGCGGGCCGCGAACTTGAGCGTGGACAGCGACTCTGCGCGCGCGCACGCCGACGGCGACACGGTGGCGATCAGTGTCGTCGCGCAGTTGCCGCCCAGCGAATCTTCCAGGAGGCGGGTCAGCTTGGAGTCGCGGTAAGGGATGTGGGGGCGCGGACCGCGCGAGGTGAGGGCGGCGATGACGTTGCCGAGCGCGGAGAGCGACGCGTTGATCCGCTTCGATTCCGCCAGCCGCACCCCGGTTGCGCCCGTGATGGCGACGCGCTCGGAGCCAGCGAGGTCGACGAGGTGCAGTTTGCCCACTTTGACGGCGGGGGGCGGGGCGGGGCGGCCGCCCGCGGCGGCCGCGCCGCCGCCCTCGCCTCCGCCGCGGGCGCCCGCCGCCGCCGCGCAGCGTTCGATGACCACCGTCAGCACGGCGTGCGACCGCGACGATAGCTCGTTCATCTTGGTCGCGCCCGTCGCGCGCACGGCGCGGCCGCGCTCGACCAGCGCGGCGACCTCGCCAGGCGACCGCACGACCCACTCGGACAGGCCCTCCACGTAGACCCCCCGCCGCGCGTCCTCCCGAATCAGCAGGTTCGACCGCTCGGGCCGCAACAGGTCGCTCACGGTCTCGTTGTAAATCTGGAGGTAGGACGCGCGCACGAGAAAGCGCGACGCGACGCCCGCGTCGGCCTCGATGCCCGCGAACGCGTCCTCCACAGCGCGCGGCACGATGCCGCGCAGGGGGCCCGAGGACGCGCCCTCCATGGTGAAGGTTTTGCCGGCCCCCGTCTGGCCGTACGCGATGATGGCCGCGTTGTAGCCGGCGAGTGCGGCGGCGACCGCCGGCCGCGCGCTCACCTCGTACACCGCCTCCTGCTCCGCCTCGGGCCCGTGCACCGCGTCAAAGGTGAACCGGTGCGTGCCGTAAGCCGCGGCGGCGTCGTCGGTGGGCGCGCCGCCCGCGGCGAGCCCCGCGTCCTCGGTCAGCAGAAGGCTCCGGCCGCAGCCGCCGACCGCCACCGCGGGCGTGTAACCGCGGGGGCGGGCGGCTTCGCGGGGGAGGGGGGGGCGCACCCGGACGACGACCTGTTGAGAAGCGAGGGGGCGCGCGCATGGGCAAGCATGCGGGGGCGGCGTGCGCGCGCGCTGCGCTCCTCCCGCAACCCCCTCCCCCTCTCGTTCGCACCTTGACGCTATCGCCCGGCCCTTCGGACGGCGGCGGCGTGGGGGCGGGCCGAGGAGCGGCGGGGGCGCGCAGCGGCGCGCAGCGGGGAGGCGGTTGAGCGCGCGCGGGGGGCGCGCGCGCCGGGAAACCGTCGTCCGACGACATGCAAGGGCTTGAAAAAAGAGGCAGGGCGCAAGCGGGGGGGTGGCGCGGCCTGGCGCGCGGCGCCGCAATGCGGGGGCGAGCGGGCGGGGTGGCGCGCAAGGGCGGGTGAGGACGCGGCGCCTGGGCGGGGGTCGGCCACCGGGGGGCCGGGGTGTGGCGGTGGCGTGCCGCGCCCGCGCGTGCCGCGCGCCGCGCGCGCACTGTTTCGCCTCCCGCTCCCCACACCCCCTATGCCGCCCCCGCCGCCGCCGCCCGCCCGGCGCCGCGCTGCTGCGGCGCCAGCGTGGCCGCCGGCCGCGGGCGCGGCCGCCGCCGCGCCGGCCAAGGCCGCCGCCGCGGCGGCGCCGCCCGCCGAGCCCGCCGCCAAAACGGCCGCCCCGCCCCCCCCTCCCCCGACCCGCCTCAACCGAGACCGCATGCAGGCCACCCTGGACGCGACCCTGGCAGCGGCGACGGCGGGACTGAGATACGAGCCCGCCGCCGCGCCCGCCGCCGCGGCGACCGCCGCCGCATCGATCCGGGACGCCCTCCTCCCCCTCATCCCGCCCCGCTGCAAGCTGATAGCACATGTATCCATCGACGGCGCCAGCGGCGGCGCGTGGGCGGGGTCGTCGCGCTGCTTGTGGGAGGGCGGCCCGGCCGACGGCGGCGCGGCGGCGTGCGTGGTGGGGGGGGGGGCGCGCGTCGCGGCGGCGGCGTGGTGCATGGGCGTGCCGTGAGAGGAGAGAGGAGGGAGGGGGGAGGTGGCGCGGAGAGAGAGGTCGGCCGGTTGTTTTTATCTCGACACACACCGCGACGCGGCTCCCCCTCTCCCACCATGCTGCTGCTGCGCCGGCTGGCCCGGCCCCGGCCCGGGCTGCGCGGCCTGGCGGCCGACGCGGGCGATGGTCGCGGCGCGGCGGCGGCGGGCGGCGACGAGGGCGCGGCCGCCCCTCCCCCAACCGACCCTCCCGCGCGCGTGCGCCGACGCAAACCGACCCGCGCCGCCACCGGCTCCTGGGCCGTATCCGCCGAGCTCGACGCCGAGTTCGCGGGCCGGGCCGTGCCCCCCGGCGCCAACGTGTACGACATGCGGGCCACATTTCCCTATTTCTACGCGCCACGGGGTGGCGCGTTGGTTGGCGCCGCCGCGAGCGCCGCGATCGAGGCTGGCGCCGCGGCGGCTGACCCCTCTCCGCCTCCTCCGCGCCCCGGCGCCCGCAAGATCGTGCGCTGGGAGACGACTGTCGTGCTGCACCCGGGGCCGGACGACGCGGGGCACCCGCGCAACCGGAAAGCGTCCGCGCGCGTGCACCTGGCCGACTTGGCGTCCGAGGCAGGCCTGACCGCCGCCGCCGCCGCTCACATCGCGCTCGTGTGCGGGCCGCGGTACGATCCAGGGACGGGCACCGTCAGGCTGACCGAGGAGCGGCACGCGGCGCGCGCCGACAACGTCGCGGCGGTGCGCGCGACGCTGGCCGCCCTCGTCGCCGAGGGGCGCAGGCGGCACCCGGCGCCGTGAGGGGTGAGGGAATACACTGTGTGCAATGCAGGGCCCGGCGCTTGTCAGTGCGCAAGGCACGAGCGCAAAACAAGGGAGAAACGGGTGCGCCCCCCTCCCCCCGCCCCCCTCTCTCACGCCGCCAGCGCGGCCCGACACGCGGCCACCATCTTGTGGTTGGCCGTGATGAAGGCGCAGGTGAAGGCGAGGTGGCGCACGGTGTCGTCCGGGCAGGCGAACGCGCGCGCGGCGGGGGAGCCGCGCGGCGCGGCCGCCGCGGCGGCGACGAACGCGCGCCGCGCGCACGACTGGGCCTCGATGGAAGCAAGCCGTTTGGACGTGTAATCGTCCAGTGCAGACCGCAGCAGCTCGCGGGTGACCGCGCGGCGCTGGCGGCGCGCGGCGGCGTGCGGCGCGCGGCAACCGGGGGGGCCCGCGTGCCGCGTCGCGGCGACCGCCTCCAAGTGCGCGGCCGCGGCCGCCGTCGCGGTCCGCATGGCGTCGAGGACGCTGCGGACGGCGGGCGCGGTGGGGACGACGTACGCGTGGTAGAGCAAACCGCTGGCCACGCCTGTGCATAGGAAGGGGGGGGAGGGTGGTCGGCGCGCGCGGTCGAGGGCGGCCCCAGCCCCCCTCCCACACCCCTCCCTCCCACCTCCAGCTGGCGATTCATCCGCCGCGGCCAGGCGCACGGCAGCCAGAGCGTCCAGGAGGGCCAGGGAGGACCGCACGAGGGTGAGGACGGCGGGCGGCGTCGCGAGGACCCCCCGCTTCCACGCCGTCGCGTCGCGCGCGAGCGACGCCTGCACCTCGACCAACCGCGCCGCCACGTCGGCCTGCAGCGACAGGCGTTGGGAGGGTGGCGGGACGGGGAACAAGGATGCCGGGTCGTGAGGTGGGGGCTGCTCGGGGTCGGCGCCGTCGGCCGACGGCGCCGCGGCCGCCGGGCACGCGCCCGCGCCCGCCGCGCGCGCCGCCGCGCACGCCGCCGCCGCGGCGGCAGTCGCATCTCCTCCATTCTCCGCCGCCCGGCGGCCGCCGTCGGCAAAGAGGGCGTACTGCTGCTCGAGCAGGGGGCCCGCCCCGTCGCGCAGCGCGGCCGCCAAGGCGTCCAACGCCCAGTCCGACACGTACCACGGCGCGATGAGGGACGTGACCGCCTGCGCCGCGGCGACGCCCGCGGCGACGGACGCGGTGCGGACGAGGGCGACCTCCGACGTCGCCGCGAGCGAGCACGCGCGCGGCGAGCCCGCTGCCGCTTCCGCCGCCGGACTGCAGCTCGTGCTCCACGTGCACAGGGAGACGGAGGCGAGCGCGATGGTGGCCAGCGCGACGGGCAGGCGCCAGCGGGTGGTGCCGGCGAGGGCAAAGAGGGCGGAGAGGGCGGCGACCGCGGCGCCGAGCGCGGTGGGGCGGGCGGCGAGGGCGCCCCGGGCGAGGAGGGCGGCGCCGGCGGCGCCGCCGACGCAGGTGGCGGCGATCCAGGAGAAGACCTAGGGAGGTGGGGGTGGGAAGGCGGTCGGCGGAGGGGCCGGCGGCGCGCGGGCGCGTGGCCCCCCCCCCGCCTCGCCTCCTCCCTCCCACCTTAACCGCGGTCGCTTCCACTTTCTCCGACATGCACAGCGCGCCAGCGACAAAGCCGTACATGGGGACGACGCGGGCGGCGGATGGCAGGGCGGCGACTGGAAAGGAGGGGGGGAGGGTGGGCGAGAGGGACGAAAAAAAACCATAAAGCCACCCAACCCCACTCTCCACTTACTTGTGGCCAGCGTCGCGGCGAGCAGCGTCGACGCGAGGGCCCAATACTTGATCCCCGCTGTGCGCACACGAGCTGCCGTGCGCGCGTCGGAGCCGGGGGCGGCGCACGCGCACGCGGCGCCGGGGCGGCGCAGGCTCGCGGCCGCATCGCGCAGCGCGGGCTCGCAGACGGCGACACCGGCAAGCGCGCGCACCCACCCGAGCGGGTGCGGCCGTGCGGGCGCAGCCCCGAGCACGGCGGCGGCCGCGGCGTCGACGCTGTGCATCGCGTCGACCACGGAAACCGCGAGCAGCGACGTGAAAAATCTGACGCGAGCCGCGTACGCGGAAGGGAGTACGATGGAGCGCGGCGACTCGGGGCCGTGGTCAGCGTCGCCGCCCGCGCCGCCCCTGCCCGCGGCCCCATTTCCCGCTTCCGCGGTGCTGGATCCGTGCCCCGCGATAGCGGCCACGTACGCGTCGACTTGGGCGCGCAGTCCGGCGCGAACAGAGTCGGCCGCGGCGCGCCAGTCTTGCCCGTGCGCCGCGCGCGCGTCGCCAAACCCCGGCCCCGGCTCCCCACCCCCCGCGACGGCCGAGAGCGCCGCCAAACTGGCCGCCGCGCGCGCAAAGGCGAGGCGCACCGCGCGGCGCGCGGCCGGGTGCCACGAGCGCCCGTCGGTGCCGCGGCCCGCGTCGCCGCCGTCGCCCAGGTAACCGACAGCCAACGACGCCGCCGTGTCCAGCGTAGCCGCGCGCGTGACGAGGATGTCCAGGGCGGCGAGGAGGGCGCCCCAGGCGGCGGGGTCGAACGGGCGCGCGCGCCAGCGCAGAACCGGGGGCTCGCACGCCGCCGCCGCCAGGGCAGCGCGCGCGGCGGCGAGGAGGGGCCTCATGGACGCGGCTGGCGGCGCTGGGGCGAGGCAGGTGAGGTGGACGGGGGGCGGGGAGGGGGGATGCGAGGGCGCGCGGCTGTCGTCGCCCTTCTTGCCCCGCTCCTTGGGTGCGACGGACGACACCAGGCGCCGCAGGTCGGCCGACGCGTCCCCACCACCGCCACCCCCTCCGGCGGGCGCGTCGGGCGGGGAGCAGACGGCGTCCCACCACGCGGCAAAGCCGGCGCCCTCTTGCGGCTCCCGCCGCACATAGACGTGAGGGGCGACGCGGACGGGCGGCAGCGCCGCCGCCGCGGCCGCGGGCGGAATGGGCGCGACCGCGGGCGCAAAGAGGCGGGACGCGGTCGCCGAGAGCGCCGCGGCCGCGCCGCGCGCGGCGGCCGCCGCGGCCGCCTCGATCGCCGACGCCGCCGTCGACGGCAGGACGGCGAAGGTGGAGACCACGACGGCCAGGATGGCCACACTTCCGGCCTCGAGAAACGGCCGGACGACCGCGGCCCAGTGGGCGTGCGGCGACGCGCCGCGAAAGCGCGCCGCCGCGGCGGTGATGGCGGTCGACCCCGTCGACAGCGCCAGGAGCAGCCCCATGCCGATGGCGTACGGGGGGGACTGGAGCACGCGCACGGAGGCCGCCAGGGCCAGCGGGGCGAGGCAGAGCGAGGCGAGGACGGCTGTGTACGCGGCGCCCGACCCCCCGACCGCGCTCGCCGCGCTCGCTGCCCCGCCAGCCGCCGCCGCCCCCACCAACAACGGCACCGGCACCGAAGCCGCGGCGCGCAGGCGGGCGCCGACGTGGGCGGTCGGGGAGGCCATGACCGCGACGACGACCGCGTAGGTGGCGGAGAGGCACCCCCCCCTGAACGACACCGCCTCCACGAGCACGAATACGGAACAAATGGCTACTGTTGCCCCGACTTGGGCCGAGAGTTGGAGACCGGGCGGGACGCCGGGGCGCCGGCGCAGCGCGCGCGCGGCGGCCGCGCGCGCGGGGTGCAGGGTCGCCGCGGCCGGCGCTTCCCCGCCGTCCAGGGCCGCGAGGACGGCTCCTAGGTCGTCCCTGGTGGCGGACGCCACGCGTTCCAGCAACGCCGCATAGCCGTGCTCGGCGCGGCCACCGCCCGCGAGCGCGCGACGGGGGGCGGGGTGGCCGCCGGCGTCGGATTCAGGGGGCGGGGGGTGCGGCGGGGACGCCATGACGGCGGCGGTGCCCGCGGTCCGTGGCCGAGGCGGGGAGTGGGGCATCGGCTAGCGCACTCCGCCGCGCGGCGCCGGCGCGCGCCCATACCCGGGATGCCGCTCCGCGAGCGCGCCGCCGAGTGGCTGGGCGTGCTGCAGGCCGCCGGCGCGCCCGCCGGCGCGCCCGCCGCGCGCGCTGTCGGCGCCGCCGCGCTGCCACCGGCGCCCGCCGGCCCACCACCCCTCATCATATACGCGCGCGGCGGCGTGACCGATCACCAGATTCTAAACGGGTGAGAGGAGGGGAGGCGGTGGTGAGGGTGGTGGGAACGGGCAACGCGACGGTGGCCGACCCCCTCGCCCCGCCCCGTCCCTCGCCGCAGCCTCTACACTTCGTCCGTCCTCGGCGCCCTGTGCGTCCTCGGCTTCATCCTCGCCCGCCCGCGCATCCCGTTTTACACAAACCGGCTCCGCCTGCGCGGCGTGCTGGTGCGCCCGCCGCTGGTGCCGGCCACGGGTCTCGCCTCGTGCGTCTCCTGGCTCGGCCCCGTCTTCTCCGTCTCCGACGCCGACCTCGTGCGCACCGCGGGCCTGGACGCCTTGATGGTGCACAGGGTCTTGACGTTTGGCGTGCTGTTCTTCGGGCCGTATGCCCTCCTCTCGTGTTGCACCCTCCTCCCGCTCTACTCGGCCGCCGCCCGGGCCGCGCCCCCTCCCCCGCCCGGCGCGTCCTCCGCGCTCAACCGGCTCGCCATGGGGTCTTTGCCGCGGGGGTCGCCGCTCTTGTGGGTCCCGGCGTGCGTGACGGCGGTCGGCGTCGTGTTCGGGTGCGCGCTCCTCTCCCGCTTCGTCGCGGAAGCCGTCCTCCTCCGCCAAGCGTACCTGGCGTCCGGCGATGCGTCGCTGGCCGCGGTGGCGGCGGTGGCGGAAGGCGGCGCGCGGGGGTCGGACCTTGCCGCGCGCCAGCGCGGGCTGCCGAGGAGGGCCGGGGGAGCGGGCGCGCCTGCCGACCCTCCTTCTGCCTCGTCGTCCGACGCGGGCGACGAACCGCCGCCGCTCCTGTTTGGCGGCGGCGCGGTGGAGCCGGAGCCGCCCCCCCCACCCCCCCTCCCCGTGCACCCGCCCGTCTCCGACCTCGAGACCGCCCCCTCCCCCCGCCCCACCCTGCTCGACCGCTGGTGGGACGGCGCGGGCGACGGCAAGGGGGCGCGGCGGGCGCCGGTGGCGTTGGTGAAAGCGGCGCGCGCTGTCGGCGGCGGCGCGCCGTGGGCGGCCGCCGAGATGTACGCCTGCCTCGCCCTCGATGTGCCCCCTCCGCCGCCTCGATCCCCGCCGACCCCTCCGCTGCACGCCCGGTGCGGCGCCGCGCTGGCGGGGTGCCTGCCGGCGAGCGCGGCTGGCGCCGCGATCCTCTGTGCGGGGCCGCTCGCGTCGGCCACGGTCGCGGGGTTTGATGGACGAGGAGGAGGAGTGTCGGACCTGGACTCTGTGCCCAGAACAGGGTCGCTGCGGCTGACGGCCGGGTCGGCCGGCGCGGCGGTCGCCCGCCGCCGGCGGTCGCGGAGCGACGCCGAGGCGGGCGCCCGCCCCGCGCCCCCGCCGCCCCCGCACGACGCACCAGCGACCGCCTGGTTTGAGCATGCGTCGACCTTGGGCGGGGCGGAACTGGTCGACGCGGTGTTCCAGCGCGTCGCGCCGCGCGACTACCACGCGTGCCTCCCCGTCGCCGACCCCCGCCCCGCGCACGCCGCCCTGTGCGCGTGGGACGCGGCGTGCGCGCGGTTGGCGGTGGCGGAAGCGGCGGCCAAGCGGGCGGACGCGGCGGGCGCGCCGCGGCCGGCAGTCCGGCCGTGGCGGTGGTGGCGGCGAGGCGGGCCGCCGCCCTCTGACGCCGTCGACGCCGCCGCGGCCGCCGTGCGGATTGCCGAGGACGCCGTGCTGGCGGCGCAGGCGGCCGCGGCGGCGGGCGTGGCGGACGGCGTCGCCCCCGCGTACGTCGTCCTGTTTGCGACGCAAGCCGCCGCCGCCGCCGCCGCCGCCGCCCCTCCCTTCCCCCAAGGCTGGCGCCAGACGTTCACGGTGACGCGAGCGCCGGGCCCGGACGAGGTGTGCTGGCAGACGGTGGCCGCCGACGCCACGACGCGCCGCTCGCGCCGCCGCCGCGCCCTCCTCTCGCTCCTCTTCTTCATGGGCCTGCCCATCGGCATCTTTGCCGGCGCCCTGGCCAACGTGGAGTACGCGCTGTGCGTGGCGGCGCCGGCGCCGGCGCGCGCGCGGCGGGCCGCGTTTTGCTCCCACTCCTCGTTCGCCCGCTCCCTGCTCACCGGCACCCTTCCCCCGATCCTGGTGTCCATGTGGTCGTGCCTGGTCATGCCCAAAGCGCTGTACAAAGGGGCGCTGCTGCTGTCGCAGGATGCCGGGTTGGCCGGCGTCGACCGGCGCGTGTTCTGGCTGGCGTTTGCCTGGACGGCCTTCAACGTCGACGCCGGGTGCGGAAGGGAGAAAAAAAAAAAGAGGGCACGAGAGAGAGTCGCCCCGGCCCCCCACCTCTCTTCTTTTCTCCAGCGCCATCCTCGGCGGGTCCGCCCTCGCCGTCCTGCCCGCCCTCGTCACCGACCCCGCGTCCGCCTACCGCCTCATCGGCGCCTCGCTGGCGGCGGCCTCGTCCTTCTTCGTCAACTTTCTGGTGCAGCAAGCGTTGCTGATGTCGGCCTTCCGCCTCCTCTGGCCGTGCGCGGTCCCCCTCTCGACCCTGCTCCGGAAGCTGCGCATCTTGCCGACACCCCCGGGCCCTCGAGGCGCCGTTTTGTCGACGCCCCACGTCTCGCTGCGCGCCGGGAGGGAGCTCGGCGCGGTCGCGGGCGCGGTCTTTCTCGCGGCCTCTGCGTACGGCACCGTCGCCCCCCTGGCCACCCCGTTTGCCGCCCTCTGGTGTGCAGTGTCCTGGATCGTGTGGCGCTATCAACTCTTGTACGTGTTCGAGCGCGCGTACGAAGCGGGCGGCGCCATTTTCTTCGACGCCGCCGCCGGCCTCGCCGCGACGCTCGCCGCGCACGCCTTCTTCACCGGCTGCGTCCTCGCCGCGTGTGGTGCCTACACGGCGGGAGGGGTGCTGGCGGTGGGCGGGCCGGTGGGCGTGTGGCGGTGGCACCGGTGAGGGGGAGAGGGGGGGAGAGAGGCGGGCGGGCCGCGGCGCGTGCGCGGCCGCGGCCCACCCCCCGCGCCTTCCTCCCACCCCCCGCGCCTTCCTCCCTCCCCAGCCGCCTCACGTCCCGCTACGGCGCGCGCGCCGCGGCCGCCCCCTCGCTCCTCACCGCGGCCGCGCCGCGCGCGCGCGTCGACCCGCGGGCCTACACGCCCGCGGCGCTGCGCGCGCGCGCGGCGGGGTGGGCGCCCGGGGCGGGGTGCGGGTGGGCGGGGTGGGGGGTGCCGGCGTATTTCCCTGGATGAGTGAGAGGAGGTTTGGGGCGGTCGCCGGGGCGTGGCGGCTCGGCCGCGAGTGTGAAACGACGGCGCGGCGAGTTGGGGGCGCACTCTCCGCGCGGCGCGGCGCGGCGCCCCCCCCACCCCGACACACGGTGAGCGCGTGGTTTCGGCCACCCACCCCTGGCCCGGCGCGGGCCAATTGACCGCCGCGCGCGGCCGCCCACCCTGGATGCAGCCGCGAGCAGCGGCGCCGCGCGCGGCCGCCGCCCGCCGGCCTCGCCGCGCCGCCCCGCGGCGCGTCCGGTGCACGGCGCGCGGTCGCCGCGGCGGGCCGGATCGCCGGGCGCGCCGGCGGGCGCCGCTGCGCGGCGCGCGCACCCTGTTGGGCGGCGGCGTGGCGCTGCCCTAGTTCCGCGGCCGCCGACGCGCCCTTGACCGACTCTCGCCCCTCAGAGACGACGGCCACCATGACAGCAACCACGGCCCCCGTCGCGCAGCACGAAAACGCGACCGTCGGCTGGGCGTGGGCCCCGACGCGCGGCGGCCGCGCCGCGCAACAACTCGCCCTCTCCGCCGCCGAGCTCGGCTTCCAGCTCGCGTTTGCGGGCCTGCTCTCGGCCTGCCTGCGCGCCCCCCTGGCTGCCGCGATGGCGGCGTTGGGGTCGGGCGGCAGCGTCGCCGCTTGGGTGTCGTTCTTCGCGCGCGCGTTTCCGCCCGTATTTGCCGCCTCCTGGCTCCAATATTTCACCATCGCGTCCTTGACCGATTATCTGGCCGACAACGTCTTCGCCGGCGCCCAACTGTCCAAGGCCAAGCGCCAGGCGGCGGTGGTGGCCGCCGCGGCCGACGCCAAGGCCGCCGCCCCGGCCCCTCTCCCCTACACGTATGGCCGCCGCGGCTACCTGCGCAACCACGCCGGGTTCGCCCTGCGCTTCGCCCTCCCCATCGCGGTCGGCACCCCGCTCTGGGTGCCGAGGCTGAATTTCTCCACTGGCGGCACCGCCGCCGGCGCGCCCCTCATCCCCCTGAAGGTGCAGTGCGCCCTGGTCTTTGGCGATTTCGCCTACTGGGGCGTGCACTGGGCCCAGCACAGGTGGCGCAAGTTTGGGGCGGTCACGGGGCATGGTGCGAGAGAGGAGGCGAGGGCAGGAGGGCGCGCGTGCGGCGCGCGCGGCGAGAGAAACCCGCCCCACCTTCGCCCCTCTTCTCTTTGCAGCCTTCCACCACCAGTTCGCCTACCCCTGGTCGTCCTCCGGCGCCTGGCTCAGTGCCGTGGACCTGTGCCTCGCCACCGTCGCCATCGCGCACGCCAACCTATTTTGCACAGAGGCCGTCCTGGGCGCCCTCTCCCCGTTCGACTACCTGCTCATGCTCGGCTTTGTGCACGAAATGAACTGCGCCGACCATTCCGGGTGCATGCTGCCCTATTGGTCGGGAATGCCCTTTTGCCCGCCGGCCTGCCGCGCGCTGGGATGGGACCAGTCGATCGCGCAGCACGAGGCCCACCACAACTATTCCCGCTTCTCGTACGGCCTGCTCGGTGCTGCCGACGCGCTGTTTGGCACGGCGCGCTACCCGCCGGGCTACGTGCCGCCGGCCAAGCGCCGCGACACTGAGGGCGGCGCGCGCGCGGCGGCCGAGGCCAAGGAGCTGTGAAGAGGCGTGCGCGGCTTCCTCCTTCCGCCCCGCCACCGTGTGGCGCTGCGCTCCGGCGCTGGCGCCTGCGGCGGCGGGCGGCCCCCTCCCTCCGGCGCCCGCCGTCCCTTTGGCCGCGCGCCTATTTTTATTTATTTATTATTCCGTTTCCCGTCGCGCCGCGAGCGCGCGCCGCGCGCGGGGAAGCGCGGGCTCCGCCTCGCGCTCCCCGGGCGCGCGCCGCGGCGCGCCGCGGGGGGTGGGGTGAGCGGTCGGGGTGTCGGGCGCCGAGCGCGCGGCTCGCGGGCGCGCCGCGCCCGGCTGCGCCGGGGGCGGGCGCCCGCGAACGCGGGTGCGAGTAACTTAATACATGCGTCAAGCATAGAGCGCGAGGGGAGGGGCGGTGGTGGTGGGGGGGGGTGTGTGGGTGGAGACGGAGGGGTGGCCGGGGCGTGGGGCCGCGCGAGGCCGGTCAGACGAGCACAGGAGGGGGGGCGGGGTCGTATCTGTTCGAATCGAGGCAGAGTGGGCGTATCGCAGCTCCGATTTCCTCTCTCTCGCCTCCCCGCCCGCCGACACTCCCGCCCTTCGCTGTCCAGGCCGCGCCCGCCCCCCGCGCCCCGCGTGCGGCGACGTCATTTGAGGCCCGCGACCGCCGCCGGCGCGGCGGCACGCGGTGACGCCGGCTCGCGCCCGTGGCGCCGCCGGCGCCCGCAATGCACGGCGGCCCCGCCCGCGCCTCGCCCGCCCATTCTGGTGAGCATCGACGCTGTGCGATGGTTGCAGACGCGATTGAGCGTTTTGATGCACAGATGTTGGGGGTCGTCGGGGGGCGTCCCAGCCCCCGGGCCGCGCCGCGCGCGCCGGCCGACGACCCCGATCCACGCCCACCCCACCCCAACCGCCCCCCATTCCACGCAGTCGCGCCCTCGTCGTGCACTAGCGCCCACGTAATCAATTTGGACGACGCGATGAGTCCGGTGAGGCGGGTGGAGGTCGGGGACCGCGGCGCCGATCCGCCACCCGGGCGCGGCGCGCCCACCTCCCCCCCCCCCACATTTCCCCAGTCCCGCACCCCCTCCCTGCTCGACGCCTGCGATGACGACACCATTCTGAATCCGTACGACCCCTTGGAGGCGGCAGACGGCGACGAGCCTTCCGCGTCGCCGCACCTGCCATCGCCGTGGCCGTCGCTCCTCGACCTGAAAGAGCTGGACGCCGCGCCCCAGCTGTTGCTGGACGCTGAAGATGTCAAGGCCGAGCGCGCGCCCGCGCCCGCGCCCGCGCCGCAGCGGCGCGCGCGCGCGCTCCACGTGGCGCCCGCGCCGGCCCCGCCACCCCCGCCGCCCCCGCCCCGGAGCCCGCCCGCGGCCGCGACCGCGGCGCGCGCGGCCGCAATGAACCGGTGGCGCGCGAAGAAGGCGGCGCGCGCGAGCGCGCCGCGGCGCGCCGGGTCCGCGGTTCAGTACCCCCGCCGCAAGGCGGCCGCCCTCGCCCGCCCGCGGGTGGGCGGCCGCTTCCTGTCTCGCGCTGAAGCAGCCGCGCTCGTCGCGTCTGGCGGCGGGCGGCGCTGAGGCGGCGCACGCACGCCGCCGAAAAGAAACAAGCACGACACAAGACACACCACCCGTGCGCCGCGCCGGCCCCGGCCCTGGCCCCTGGCCCCGCCGCGGCGCAGTCTTTCAGGATGCCTTACACGCGGGGCCGGTCGAGGCAGCGAGGGGCGGGGTGGCGCCGCGCCCCCCCGCCCCTTCGCTCCCCGCCTCCCGCCCCGCGGCCCCGACTGGCCCCGATTCCCCCACACACACCGCGGCCGCGGCTCGCGAGCCGCGGCCGCGCCAATTTTCACGCGCGGGCGCCTGCTTTCGCCGCGCGCGGGCCCGTCCGTCGGGGCCCTCTCTTCTCCTCGTTCCGGCGCCGATGCCGAGTCTTCTTTTTGGCGCGCGCGCCGCCGCCGCCGACCGTATCCGTGTTGACCCGCACTCCACACCCTCGCCCGTGCGCGCCGGCGGGCGCCGGACGTGGGGCGGGCGGGCGCGTCCCCGCGCCCGCGCACGCATTGCCCCCTGCCCGCCGGCTAGCCGCGCCTTGCGAGCACCCCGCCGCCGCGGCGGGCGCACGGCAGCGCCGCCGGGCGGCCCGCCCGCCCTGATCTTTGTGTGGCGCTCGACACTCCGGCTTCACACGCGTCCCTCCCCTTCTCCCTCGCGCCCGCCGCCCGGCGCCGCCCCCCCCAGCAGCCCCACCAGCGACCACGCGCCCGCGCCCACCAGGGCGGCGGGCCAGCCCGCGTCGGCGGCGCCGGACTCCAAAAGGGCGGCGGACGCGGTCGCAAGCCGCACCGGCCCGCCCGCGAGGCTCGTCGCCGTCTCCTCCCAGCCCCGGTTGTGCCCTATCGCGAGCACGGTCGTGGCCGCGGCCGCGGCCGGCCCCGCGGCCGCCAGCTCGGCCGCGAGCGCGCGCGCGGTCGCGCCGTCGGCCGCGGCGGCGGTGTAGAGCGCGCCCGCAAACACCGACGGTGCCTCCCGCAACGCCGGCACCGCGGCCGCCATGGCGTCGACGGTTTGGCGGGATCGCGCGGCGTCCGAGGCGAGAACGAGGTCGGGGAGCCAGCCGCGGTCGGCGAGCGCTCGCGCCAGCTCCGCCGCCGCCCGCGCCCCCGCCGGCGTGATCGACCGCGCGTGGTCGCGCACCGTGGGCGACGCGTCGTCCGAGTGCGCGTGGCGCATGAGGATGAGGCGGCTGCGGGGAGAGGAGAGGGGGGAAGGGATCGGGGCGCGGCGCCCGCGCGCGCGCCTCCGCGCTCCCACCCCCCCTCCTCTCTTCCTCTCGCTCCCTCACCGGTGCGGCGGCGCCGCCGGGCGGCCGTCGCCGTCGGCGCGCGGCGTGGGCGGCGGGTCCGCGCCGCCGTGTGCGCGCGCGGGGCGGGCCAGAGTGCGGGCGCGCGGCGGGACGTGCGCGCCACGCAGCGCCCGCATCTAGGCGGGCTGGGGCGGCGGCAGCGGCGGGCCCGCGCGCGCGGGCGAATGGTGTGCGCCGCGCCCTTCTCTCTCTCTTCACTCCCTGCCGCCCTCCCCGTTCCGTGCGCCACCGCGCGCGGCCCGCGCGCCCTTGTGCGATGGCCGATCCCCCCGCGCCCGCGCCGGCCCCCAGCCGGCCGGCACTCCTGCTCGCCGGCGAGGCGACCGCGGTCGCCGCCGCGCTGCGCGCCCAGGCGGCGGCCAAGTGGCAGGCGGGCCGGTTTTCGTCGGTGGGTGGCTGGTTGGGGGGGCGGGGTGGCGCGCGATGACGTGTGCGCGGCGGTTGCCGCGCCGGCAGCGGCCGGCGGCGGCCGCCGATGGTCGCCGCGATGCGGGCATGATCGGGCGGCTCATAGCCGGGTTGCGGCTTTCCCCAAAACAGCCTCGGTCGCCCGATCGTTCGCTGACCCTCCCTCCCTCCCTCCCTCCTCTCCCCCCCTCCCCAGCGCCCGGCCGACGACGCCGCGGCCGACGACCCCCTGCTCGCCGGCCTGCGTGCCCTGCGGGCGGCGTCCTTCCCCGGCCCCGGCGGCGGGTCGCCGCCGGACGCGGTCGCCGTGGTCGCGCCGTTCGCCGCTGCCGCGCGCGAGCCCGCCGCCGGCGCGGCCGTCACGGCGGCGGCGTTGGACGCCCTGATCCGCATCGTGGGCGACGGCCTGCTGGCGGATGGGCGCGACGGCGGCCCTGCCGCGCTGCGCGCGGCGGCCGCCGCCGCCGCGCGCTGCAAGTTTGAAGCCGGCGGCGGCCCCGGCGACGACGCCGTCCTGGTGAAGATTCTCCAGGTGTGTGTGTGTGAGAGAGAGACGGAGAGAGAGAGGGGTGGTGGCCTTGCCCTAACCCTAATCCTAACCCTAACCTTCGACCCTCCCCCTCTCTCCACCAGCTCCTCGCCGCCACCGCCGCCTCCCCCCTGGCCGCAGCGTCCCTGTCGGACGACGACGTCATCGACGCGTTCCAGGCCGCCTTCCGCATCGGCCAGCACGCCACGGCGCGCGGGGAGGGAGGGGCGGGGGGGGCGGCGGGCGCGGGCGCCGCCACCGCCCCCGGCCCCCTGGCTGCCGCCGCGTGGGACACGCTGGAAGCGCTCGTCGGGGCCGTGTTTGGCCGGCTGCCGACGCTGCCCCCGAGCGACACGGGCGGCGCCCCCCCCCCCCCGTCCGCGCGCGAGCCCGCCGCCGCGCGCGCGCACTCGCCCCGCCTGCAGGTCACGCCTGACCCGGGGCCGCCCCTGGTGGCGGCGGCGGCGGTCGCGGGCGCGGCAGAGGCCCCGGGGTCGCCCGGCGCGGCGGCGCCCGGCACGCCGCCCGCCGCCGACGGGGGCGCCGCGGACGCCGCGCCGCCGGCCGCCACGGCGTCAACGACCCCCCCCAACCCGGCCGCGGCGTCGACCGCAACGCTCTCCCCCGCAGTCACCCCGCGCGCCGCGTCCCCCCTCGGCGCCCCCCCACCCCCCGGCTACGGCGTCGCCGCCCTCGTCGAAGTCCTGGCGTTCATCATCTCCCTCGCGGGCGCGCCCCCGCCACCGCCCGCGGGGCGCGCGGGCGGCGAGCCGCGCGCGGGGTTGGCGCCGCTCGGCGTTCGCCTCCTCTGCCGCGCGCTCTCGGCGGGCGGGCCCTCGTTCTCGGCCCACCCCGCCCTCCTCGCCCTCCTGGCCGACGACGCGTGGGCCGCGCTCACGTCGGCCGCCGCGTCGTCGGCCGACGGCCTCGCGCTCGCCGCGCGCGCCGCCCTCCTTGCGTACGTCCACCTCCCGGCCTCCCTCTTCCTCCAAGTGGGCGCCTTTGCCGCGGCGTGCCTGTTGCCCGACGCGGCGGGCCCGCCGGGGGGGGCCGCCACCCCCGGCTCCGGCCCCCCCACCGCCCTTCACCGCCAAGCCGCCGCCCTGGAAGGCCTCCTCGACCTCCTGCGCCAGCCCGGTTTCGCGCGCGATGCCTTTGTCAACGGCGACTGCCGCGTGGAGCGCCCCGACCTCCTCGAAACCGTCGCCGGCGTGTGCGCGCGTGCCGCGTCGCCAGCGGGGGGGCCGCGGGCGCCGGCGCACGACCTCGCCCTCGACTGCATACTCGCCGTGCTGGCCGAGCTGGACGACCGGGGGACGGGCGGGCGGCACGATTCCTCGGATTCGGACGACGGCGACGACGGCGCGAGCGCGGCCGACGGCGGCGCCGACGGCGACGGCCTGTCGCCGGCCGACGCGGCCGCCGTGTGGGCCGCTGTCTCAGCCGGCGCGCCCACGCCCGCGCCGGCCGGAAGGCCCCCGCGCTCCCGCCCGCGCGCGCGGCCGCCGTCGCCCGGCGCAGCGGCGCGCTCGACCGCGCGCACCACCGCGCGCGGCGCCCTGCGCGCCGCGCTGGCCGAACGTGCCGTCAAAGCGCGGCTCGCTGCCGTCGCAGACGTGTTCAACAAGGCGCCGGACAAGGGGCTGGAGAGGCTGACCGCGGCGGGGCTCGCGCCGTCGCCGCCGTCCCCGGCCGACGTCGCCGCCCTGCTGCGCCACTGCCCCGCCGTCTCGCGCGACGCGGCCGGCGACCTGCTGGGCGAGGGGGACGAGTTCGCTGTCGCCGTCCTCGACGCCTTTGCCCGCTCGTTCGACTTCTCCGCCGCGTCCTTCGACTCCGCCCTGCGCGCCTTTCTCGCGTCCTTCCGCCTGCCCGGCGAAGCCCAAAAGATCTCGCGCGTCATGGAAGCGTTTGGGTCGCGGTTTCACGCCGCGCACCCGGCCCGGTTCACCAACGCGGACGCGTGCTACGTCCTCGCCTATTCGGCCATCATGCTGCACACCGACGCGCACAACGCGCAAGTCAAGAAGAAGATGACGGCCGCGGAATTCGTGCGCAACAACCGCGGGATCAACGGCGGCGCGGACCTGCCTGCCGACTACCTGTCGTCCCTCTACGCCTCCATCGTCGCCGTCCCGCTCGCCGTCGCCACGCCGGACGCGGGCGGCGGCGGCGGCGGCGGGAGGAGCGGCGGGGACCCCGCGCCTCCTCTGACGGCCGCCGCGGCCGCCGCCGCGCGCGCGGCCAAGGCCGCGCCGCCGCCCGGCCTGTGGGCGCGCCTGGCCGCCGAAGCCCGCGCCCCGCGCGGCGCGCGCGTGGACGCGACCGCCTTCCGCTGCCGCGCTTTGGACGCGGCCGCGCTGCGCGCGGTGTGGGCGCCGGCCGCGGCCGCGGCGGCGACTGCGCTCGACGGGTGCGCGCGCGGCGACGCGGCGCGCGCGGGGGCCGCCATCGACGGCCTCGCCCTCCTCGCGCGAGCCGCCGCCCACCACCGTGTCGACGACGCGGTGGACGCCGTGGCGGCGGTCCTGGCGGGCCACGCTGTCGCCCCCCTGGAAGCCGGCGGCCCTGCCGCGGCCCTCGCCTTTGGCGCCGACGCGCGCGCGACCGCGGCCGCCGAAGCCCTCTTTGCCCTCGCCGCCCGCTGCGGCGACTCGCTGCGCGCCGGCTGGCGCTCCCTGGTCGATGTCCTGCTGCGCCTGCACGGCGCGGGGCTGCTCCCGCCGGACGCTCTGGGCGCCGGCGCCGCCCCCCTCCCCTCGCCGCGCCCGCGCCGCGGCGACCGCGGCTCCCTCTTCTCGCGCGCCCTCTCCTCCCTCATCTCGGTCGACGCCCCGGCGTCGCCGGAGCTGCCGCGCGGCGGGGAGGGGGGGGCGGCGGCGGCGGCGGCGGCGGTCGACGCGTGCCGCGTCGCGGACGTCGTCGCGGACTCCAAGTTTCTGCGCGCCGAAGCCTTGGCCGACCTCGCCGCCGCCGCCGCGGCGGCCGGCGTCGCTGAGCTGGCGTCCGCGGAAGGTGTCGGGGGCGCGGCCGGCGCGGAGGTGTGCCTCGAGCTCCTGTTCGCGCTCGCCGCGCGCAACCGCGACCGCGCCGCGCTCGCGTGGCCCCCCGCCCACGCCCTCGTGGCCGCCGTCCTGGCGGCCGGCTCCGGCCCCGCTGCGCCGCCGTCCCCGCCGCCCGCGGTGGCGCGCGCGGCGGCTGGGGTGCTCGCCGCGGCGGCGCGCGCGGCGCCCGCGCGCGCGGGCGCGGCGGCCGGGGCGCCGCCCGCGCTCGCCACCCTGGCGCTGCTCACGAGGCTCCCCCCCGCGCACGCGTGGGAGCTGGCCCCCATGCTCGCCGCCGGCGCGGCCGCGCTGGCGGGCGAGGGCGCGCCCGCGCTCGCGCGCGCGCGCGACTGGAAGGCGGTCATCTCCCTCCTCTCCTCCGCCGCCCTGCACCCGCGCGCCGGCGCGACCGCTGTACAGGGTGTGCTGGCCGCGGCCGACCCGGGGCGGTTGAGCTTGGCCGCTTACCCCCACGTGCTCGCGGCGCTCGCCGCCGTCGCGGAGGGCCGCGCCAAGGGCGCGCCGCCCGACGCCGCCGACCAGGCGGCAGCCGCGCTGGAAGGGGCGGCGGTGTGGCTGGTATCCGCCCACGCGGCCGCGCCCCCGGTCGCGGCCGGCGGCGCGCCCGCGGCGGCGCTCACGCGCGCGCCGTCGGTCGCCGCCCTGGCCCGCGCCCCGTCGGCCGCCTCCCTCGCCCCACCACTCGACGACCCCGACGGCGAGGGCGACGCCACGCCCGCTGATGCGTGGGCGGCCACGGTGGCGGCCGCGTGCCGGCTGGCGTCTGATTCGGGCGCGACGCCCGCGACGCGCGACGCCGCTGTCGGGGCGTTAGCTGCCTGCCTCGGCGGCGGAGATGCGCTCGCACTCCCGCCGGCCCTGCTCCTGCCCGCCGTCGCCGACGGCGTCGCGCCCGCCGTCGCGCGGCTCGCGGCGTGCGCGCGCGGCGGCGGGCGCGACCCCGGCGCGCCCCGCGCGGCGGCCACCGCGGCGCGCGCCATGGTCAAAGGGTTACTGGGCGGGTTGCCGGCCGCCGCGTCCGCCCCCGGCTTCGGCCGCGCCTGGGACCGCGCGCTCTCCGCGCTCGCCGCGGCCGCCGCCTCTGGCGCGCCCGACCTGGCCGAGGCCGCGCCCGAGGCCGCCAAAAACGCGCTCCTCGTCGCGGCCGCGGCCGGCGTGCTGGAGCCGGGGTGGGCGGACGCGGAGAGCGGGGACGACCTGTGGGCGCGCACGTGGGCGCGCGCGGCCGCCGTCCACCCCTCCCTCACGCCGTCCATCCTGTCCGCCGCCGCGGCGGCCACGGTGACGGCCGGGGGCGGGGTGGAGGGGGAGGGCGCGCCCGCGGCCGAGGCGGCAGGGCCGGCGGCGGCGGTCGCGGTCGCGCCCGCGGCCGAAGCCGCGGCCGCCGAGCCCGCGGGGCCGGTCCCGGCGTCGCCGGCCGGCGCCGGCGAGCCGGCGCCGGCCGCTGGCGGAACGCCGGCCGCGGCCGCGGCCGACGGTGCGCCGCGCTCGCCCCCGCCCCCTCCGCCGCCCGCCGCCGACGGCGACGACGCGCACGACGACGACGCCCAGGCGGACGCCGCGGGCGCGTGCCGGCAGAGCTGACTGCAACCAACAGGGTGGAGGCGGGTGGACAGGGGGCGGGTGGTTGGCAGCCCTCTCCTCACCTGGACGCCGCGGCGCTCCGTTCACACGCCTGCAGACTGCCTCCCCTCTCCCTTCTCAGCGCACCGCGGCCGCCGCTGCCGCGGCAACCGCGGCGACGCCGGTCGCGCCGCCGCCGCCCCCGCCGAGCGCGGCGACGACCCTCTCCGCGGTGTCGGCGGCGGCTTCAAGCTTGGCCGCGAGCGCACCATACTCCTCCGGCGTCGCGGGCGGCGCGGGGGCGCGCCGGCGGACGTGCGCCGTCTTGGCGGCCGCGTCGACGCGCACCGCCGCGCCGCCGCCGCCCGCGGCGGCCACCAGGGCGCGCTCCGCGCCGCCCTCGGGGAGGGCCAGCGCTTTCTCCACGTCCGCAAACGTGAGCGGCGCGCCGGCCGCCGCGTCGGCGGCGGCGAGCAGGGCGACGAGGCGCGCCTTGGCCTCGACCGCGCCGGCGGTCACACCGGCCGTGGCGGGCAGCGCGGCGCCCGCTTTCGCCGCGGCCGCGACGTCGCCCGCGACGGCCGCGTCCAGGGCGGCGAGCAGGGCCGTGTGCGGGCCCGAGGCGAGCGCACGGACGGCCGGCACGCGCGCGAGGTCGAAATGCACCGCGTCCCCGCCCGCCAGGAACGCCGCCACTGCGGCGGCAGCCGCGGGCGCGGCGGCCGCGGCGGCGGGCGCGGCAGCGGGCGAGGCGTCGAGGAGGCCCAGGGCTTTCACGGCCAACCGCCCCGCGTCGCGCGCCGCCGCCTTTTTGCCGGGCGCGCCCCGGCGCACGGCGTCGGCCAGGCCGAGCAGGAAGGTGGCTTCGACCGCGGCGTCGCCGGCGGCCGCGTCGGCGGCCCAGCCCTCGCCGCGCGCGCGCGCAGCGGCGGCGAGGCCGGCGCCGGAGGCGGGGTCGGCCGCGGCGGCGACTGCGAGCACGGCATTCAACGCAACCGCTTTGGACGCCGCGTCGGGCGCGGCGGCGTGCAGGGCGGCGAGCGCGGCGAGGCGCGCGGGCGCGGCGGGCTCGCCGCCGGGCGCGGTCAGGGCGGCGGCGAGGGTAGACACGGACGCGGCGCCGGCGGCGCCCGCGGTCAGGGCGACGATGGTGAGCACGCAGTCCAGGTCTGAAGGAGGGAGGCGAGGAGACACGGGGTGTGGGAAGGCGTCGGTCGCGGAGAGCCGAGACCCCCTCCTCCCCTCCTCCCTCCTCACCGCGCGGCTCCGCTTTGGCCAGCACGGCGCCCAGGGTGGCCGCGACGGCGGACACGTAGGCGGGGAGGTCGCCCGCTGCGAGCGCGGTTTCCGCCTTGGAGGCGGGCGCGTCGGCGGGCGCCGAGGCCGGGTCCTGGGGGTGGTTGGAGATGTGAGTCAGCGCGCGGCGTTCGGCGGGCGTGGGAGCGGTGCCCGATCGCGGCCGATCCAGGCCGGCGGCGGCCGCGGCCGCGCCGCGCCGCGCCGCGCCGCCCGCCCCCAATCCCGGCCGCCACACGGCGACCGCACACTCCATTCGCCCTCCCCCCACACGCTCACCGTGCCCGCGGCAAGGGCGACACAGTAGCGCGCGGCCGTCGCGCGCGGGTCGTCCTCCGCGGTCTCGATCAGCGACGGCGGCATGGTGGGGGGTGAGGGGGTGGGGTGGCGGCGGGGCGCGCGTGGCGGGGGCGTGGGGCGGCCCGCTCGCGGTGTGCTCGGGCGGGCGGCGCGGACCGACGCGCACACCGCGACCGCCCCCGCCCCCGCAACCATGGCGCCCCCATCCTCGGCCGCCGCCGCCGCCGCCGCCGCCAGCCTGGTGTGCGAGGGCGGGGACGGCGGGCGGCGGGCGGGGACGGCGGGAGACCGTTTTGTTTTTTTTGTTCGACCCCTCCCCCCTCCCCCCGCCCCCCCAGACCGCCTTCGAGGCGCGCGCCGGCGCGGCAGCGTCGCCGGAAGCCGCCGCGCTGCTCGCCGAGATGCGGGCGCACGTGGCCAAACTCGACGCCGCCGCGCGCGACGAGGACCCGCGCCTCTCGTTCTCGACGCCCGAGTTCAAAGAGGCGCAGCGCACGTTCACCGACGGGTTCAAGGTGGGGCGGGGGCGGGGGGGGGGGGGGGTCGGGCGCCCGTTTTCGGGGCGTTTCGATTCTCCGCGCCCCCGCCCCCACCCCCAGAAAAACTTTGGCCGCCCCGTCGAGTGGGCCCTGGTGCAGGATCACGCGTGGTCCACGCCCCAACTGCGCCAGCTGGACGCGCCGGTGGGGGAGGCGGGAGGGTGGGAGGCGCGCGCGCGGTCCCCCTGCGCGCCGCCCACCGCCGCCCGCCCCTCCTCTGCCTCCCCAGATCGACGTCGACGGCAAGCCGTGGCCGCTGGGGCCGGACGGCAAGCCGGCGCCGGGCGCTGCGTGAGGGGGGCGGGTATGGACGGGGGCGGCGCGCGGCCGGGCGGGCGCGCGGGCCTCGCGCCGCGCCACACCGCCCGCACTCCACTCCGCCCGCGCCGGCTGCCGCGTCCGCACCGCGGACGCCGCACGCGCCCGTCTTTGCCCGCGGCGACTCCCTTCCTCCCCGCGGCATGCCGCGCGCGGCGCGCTCGCGCGCCGCGGTGCTCGCCCTGCTCCCCCTGCTCGCCGCGTCCGTCACGGCGCAGGGTGGCGCGCCCGACGTGAGCGCGACGAGGGTGGTGGGAGGGGCGGACGAGGGCGGGGAGGCCCCCACCCCAACCCCCCCCCCCCCTCCCCCCTCGTCCAGCTCCGCTCGACGCTCGCCGCCGCGCGCGACGCCGCGCTTGCCGCCGCCTCCAACGCGGCATCGTCCGCGTCCGTGCCCGGCGTCATCAGCAGCGGGGGCGGGAGCCAGAGCCAGGCGGCGGCGGGCGAGGTGGCGCCCCCGCGCGGGCCCGGCACCCCCCCGCCGCCGCGCCCCGGCGCCGCGCCCGCGGCGCCGACCCGCCGCTCCGGCTCGGCCGCGCGCGCGACCGCGACGGCGGCAGCGTTGAAGGCCAACTCGACGCCGGCCGTGGCCTTCACCCTGGCCCAGGCGCGCGCGGCGGCCGCGGCTTGCGGCGCCGCGTGCGCCGCCCCCCCGCGCGCGGGCCCCGTCCTCCCGCGCGCCCCCTGGGCGCGCGCCGATCTGGACGCGTTCGACGCCGACGGCGACCCGGTGAACAGCGAGCTGCAGGCGGGGGTGGAGGGGGGCGCGACGGTCGACCCGCCCGAGTTTGCCGCGGGGGGCGACCCCGCCAACCGCGGCGGCCGCACGCTCGCCGGCGTGTCCCTCACCCTGGTCTATTACGGGCCGGGGTGGTCCAGGGGGGCCAGGGGGACGCTGGACGCCTTCGCGGCGGGCCTCGGCGCGTCGCCCTGGCTCTCCTCCGCGCTGTCCCCGTTCGCCCTCGCCTCCCGCGCCGTCGACGTCCTCACGCCCGTCACCGTCGCCGACGCGTCCGACGGGTGCTGGCGCGGCGCCACGCTCACGCCGGGCGCGGTCGCGGCGGTCGCGGCGTGCGCCGTCGATGCTGGCCGCGCGCCGCTCAACGCCACGACCCAGCTCGTCGTCGTGCTCGGCGACGCGGGCACGGACCAGGTGCCGGAAGGGGCGGGGGCGGCGCCCGTGCCGGCCGCGGTGGAGGCCGCGGCCGACGCGGCGGCGGCCGACGCGGCGGCGGCGGCCGCGCCAGGGGCGCCGCCCGCCACGCCGCCGCCGCCGCCCCCGCCCCACCTCGGCTCCCTGTGCGTCGACCACTGCGGCTGGCACGCGTCCGCCCGCGCGGGCGGGGGGGAGCGCGTCGCCGCCGCGTTTGCCGGCCACCCGGCGCGCTGCCCCGCGGCGTGCGCGCCGCAGTGGCCCTCCGCGCCCTCTGGCGACGCCGCGGCCTCGGCTGTCGCCAACTCCATTGCCGCCATCGTCGTGGGCGCGGCGACCGACCCCGACCTCACGGGGTGGCGCGACGGCTCGGGCGCGGAGGCCGCGTCGCGCTGCGCGTGGCGCTTTGGCCCCGCCCCGGCCCCGGCCCCCGACGGCGGCGTGGCCAACGCGGCCGTGGGCGGCAAGCCGGCCCTGCTGCAGCAGGTGTGGTCGCCCGCGACCGGCGCGTGCGCGTGAGAGGGGTTGTGTGGGGAGAGGCCGCGGGGGCGGCGTGTGCGACAGACACCCGCCCACGCCCGGCACCCTCTCCACACTCTCTCTCTCATGCTCTCTAAATCTCGTCCTTGGCCGCCGCTGCCATCTTTTTCTGCGCGCGCCGCGCGCGCCGCGCCGCCTTGGCCGCCGGCACCCCCGTCGCGGCGCCCGCTTTCACGCCCTTGCCGCCGCCCGCGATGTTGATCAGGGCGGATCGCATGCCGCGCTCCAGCTGGGACGGGGGGAGTGGGTGGGTGGAGGCGGCGCGTCGCGCGCGCGGGCCCGGCTCGCTCCCCGCCCCCTCAAACCCTCCCTCCTCCCGCTCGTACCTGGGCCGTGCTCGTATAGTAGTGCGGGTACTCGGGGTCGCCCCCGGGCGCGGTGAGGTCCTGGCGGAGGGACCCGTCGGGCGCCGCGAAGACGGCGCGCGGCACGTAGTGGCCGTGTGGGGCCACCCCCGGCCACGCAGCTTGGAACGCAGAGTGCGCGATGGAATCCCCGTCCACGTGAACCACCGTAAACGTTTTGGAGAGCGCGGCCGTCGCGCGCGGCGCGGCGGCGAGCGCCTCCTTCAGGGCCTCGCACGCGCCGCAGCCGGGCTGGGTGAACAGAAACATGATCGGCTTTTTGTTCGACTTCAGGTCGACGAGCTGCGCGGGGAGGGGGAGGGGTGGAGAGGGGGTGGGTCGCATGCGCGCGGGTCACCGCGCCGCCGACCCCCCCTGCCCTCGTTCCACCCGGTCCACCCCGCGTTCACAAATCTCTGCCAACCCCCAAACCACCCACCTTGAACGCTTTGGGCGACAGCCACCCCAGGGCCGGGTCGGGCGTGGCGGCGGCGCGCGGCGCGCCGGGGTCGAGGCCCGCGGCGGCCGTCTCGGGGGCGGCCGCGGCCGCGGCGGATGCCGCGGTCGCGAGGGCGGCCAGGGTCGCGAGGGCGGCCAGGGTCGCGAGGCGCATGGCGGCGGCGTGGGTGTGAAGCGGCGCCGCATGCCGCGCGGCGCGACGCGCGGCGCGGCTGCACTCCCCGGTCGCCGGCGACCCCTCGCCTGCTGCCGCCCCCTCTCGACCGGAGCGTGCCATGGTGAGGGCGGCAACGAGGGAGCTTTGGCGTGGGGCGGCGCGCGGCCAGGGGCCGCGCTGCCCGCGCGCCGCTGCGCGCGCCCTTTCTCACCTGTTCCTCCCTCAATCCCTCAGTTTCGCGCGCGCCATGTCGCCGCATTGCTGGCGCTCTGCGTGGCGGCCCAGGTGGGGTGGTGGGGAGAGAGGCGAGGGCGGGCCGGACGGCGCGGCGCTGCATGCGCGACCACCTCTGAGTCTTTTTCTCCTCCCTCTTCCTCCCCAGGCCGTTGCCGGGCTGCCTAAAGCCAAGGACCTGGCCGTGGAGCAGGTGAGAGAGGGTGTGGAAAGCGCGGGCGGCGCGCTCCGGGGCAGGCGTGCGCCGCGCGCGCCCGCGCGCGCGCGCGCCCCAAGCGACGTGGTCGTCGGGGTGGGCGCGCCCCCGCCCTCAAACCGGCGCGCCCAGCGCCGGCGCCGGTAAATCGTGTCGCCGGCCGACGCCGGCGGCGGCGGAGCGCGCCGGCGACCGCGGCCGACCCCCCATCTTCTCCCCTCGTCGTCAGCTCTCCTTCAACCAGCCCGAGTCCGCCCCCCTGTGGCCCGGCGGCGCCTTGCGAGGCGTCAACCTGACCGCCAAACTGGCCGCCGTCGCGGGCAAGCTGGCGCCCTGGATGTCCGACGCCAAAAAGGCGGCCGCGCTCGGCGCGGCGGCCGGGAAGCTCGGCGCGTCCGGCGGCTCCTCCTCCGCGTCCGGCCCCACCGTCGGCGCTGCCGCCGCCCCCTCCTGGCTCTCCATGGACCCCTGCGCCAAGGCCGGCCGCTGCGCGGCCGCCCCGTTCTCCTTTGCCGCCGTCGCGCCGCTCCAAGGGCGCGCCGGGTCGCGCCCGCCCGCGCCCGCCCACCTGGCACCCTTGACGCCGACCGCGCCGTGGTCGACGGTGTCGGGGGTGAATGGGACGGGGCCGAACGAGTACTGGGCGACCGGGGAAGCGGCGACGTCGGTCCCGGGCCTCCGCCCCGGCTTCACCGCCGACCCCGCCGAGTCGACCGTCCTCCTCGTCGCGTCCGAGCTGGCGGCGACGACCGACGGGCCGGCGGCCGCGGCGGCGGCGATGGGGCTGGCGCCGTCGGCGGGGCCGCCGCTCGCGCCCGGCGCGCGGCGGCGGTCGCTCCTGGCCGCCGTGCGCGCCACTCGCCGGTCCCTGCTCCAAGCGTTCACCGTGCGCGCGACGTGGACCCGGACGACGGCGGCCGCGCCCACCTTCCGGCGGCCGACCACGGCGCGCACGCTCGCGCCGGCGACCGCCGGCGCGGTCCGCTACGTCGCCCAAAACGTCGTCGTCGACACCGCGGGCGCGTACGAGTTTCGGGTCGTCGGCGCGGGCAACTGGAACACGTTCGCGGTCCTGTATGCGTACCCGTTTGCGCCGTCCCAACCGCTGGCCAACATGGTAGTCGCCAACGACGACTACCCGTCCGTGGGCGTCTCCGGCTTCACCCTGACGCTCAACCGCAACATCATCTACACGCTGGTGGTGACAGGGGCGGCCAACGGGAACGCGGGGGCGTACACCGTGACCGCCAGCGGCCCGGGCGGGGTCTACCTCGGCACCGCGATGGCGGTCCGCTTCCAAACGACCGGCACGACCGTCGGCGCCCCCACGTTCCGCCGCCCGACCGCGACCATGGCCGCTCTCGACGCGACGGCGACCGCGGTGCGGTACTCGGCGGTGACGGTGGCCGTCGCCGAGGCGGGGACGTACGAGTTTCGGTCCCAGGGCGCCACGGCGGCCTGGAACAATTTCGCGCTCCTCTACAAGGGGTTTTTCGACCCCCAAAACCCGATGACCAACCTGGTGGCGGCCAACGACAACTACCCGACCGTCGGCCGCGCCGGCTTTGTCGTGCGGGCGCTCGCCGCCAACACGCCCTACGTCCTGGTCACCACTGGCGCCACCAACGCCGACGCGGGCGCGTACGGCCTGTACGTATGGGGGCCGGGCGCGGTCAAGGCCGCGACCGCGGCGCCGCCGCCGCCGCCGCCGACCGCCCAGCCGACGCCCGCGCCGCCGCCGCCGACCAC
>Ga0315284_10000452_pt1 | contig 56080 bp, 63 predicted proteins | sample YL17G09_16_MG_FD_203696 | JGI IMG/M metagenome (GOLD analysis project Ga0315284, IMG submission 203696) | Sediment microbial communities from Yellowstone Lake, YNP, Wyoming, USA - YL17G09_16 | ecosystem: Environmental > Aquatic > Freshwater > Lake > Sediment | place: USA: Wyoming | collected...
GGGGGATATCAGCGCGATCGCACAGATGCGCATGGTGCAGAGGATAACCTTGTCGGTCCTGTTTAGCATCGGGGGTTCCTTCCTTTTTGACATATAATGTACCCACCCTCAAGGGCGGGGGTTCAATATGAGTTCGGCGGGGCGTCCTCCCGGACACAGAGGCGTTGCACCTCCGCGGTCACTCCATCCATGAGCAAGCGGGCGACGGGGTTGCCCACGATTGCCACGCCCCACAGTTTGCATCCCTCCGTTCGGTTCTCCGCCAAACCAATTGCAAACCTCCCGCGGCACAACCCCGTTGGGCCGGCGTGCCGATGGTACGCAACGACGAACTCGTTTGCCTGGGTCGTGGACATCGGGAAAATGACCATGCGAGTCGAGCCTCGTGGGACCCGTTTTGGGACCCCCAGGGGTCCCAGTTACTACTTGTTACTGCTGCTAATTGCCGCTATTATCAATCCTTGGCGGACGGGGACCGGCTGCGCAAGCCGCCCACCTGCATCCTGACCCTTGCCATGTCCCGCCTTGATTGTCCTACATTTATGCCGACGCTTTTACCTCCTGTTCTCCGCCTTGGGACCCCGTTTGGGACCCCTCCGTGCTCCGTTTCGTGAGGAATGCCAGGTCCACGACGATTGCCGGGGCCGCGACGTGGCAGTAATGCTCGCTCATGGCGATCCGGCTGTGACCCAGGAGTTCCTTCACAAGGAAGGCGTTCCGCACGATCTGGGCGACCTTGCTGCCAAAGGTGTGCCGGAACGAATGGTGGGTCAATCGGTGCCCGAGCGCGTCCTGGCGGGGAATGCCGGCACGCTTGAGACAGGCCTGGAACTCCCAGTCCGGATTCACGAGCGGGGGAAAAACGTAGGGACCCAGGGTTTCTGCGGCGACACGGCGCAGAGCGTCCATTGTTTCACATGGAACATAAATCAGCCGGGATTCCTCCCGCGCGCCTGGCTTACGCTTGGCGTTGCGCAGTAAAACGGTGCCAGCGGTGTAGTCCACCTCGCTCTTGAGCAGCGGTTTGTGGCTGGAACGTCGGCTGGGAACGATCTCGGCCAACCGCGCGCCACTCGCAAGAAGCACCATGTAGAGATCTCGGTACAGCGGCCGCGCCGCTTTGAAGATGCCCTGGAGTTCGGGATCTGTGAACGCCCGGTTTGGGTGAAACGCTCCGTGGCCTATTGCAGGGGGTTTCTGGACGCTGTGGATCCGGCCGCGCAGAACCCGCAAGACCGTCAGGATTTCCTTCTGTACCGTGCCACGGGCGGCCTTCGCTATGCGGAAACGCTGAAATCGGGTCAGGATGTCCGCAGGAAGGCGGTCCACCGGCAGATCGCGCCCCACGAACCTCGCAAATGCCATGAGGAACTGGCGGGTGCGCGTGGCTTGACGCGAGCTAACGTCCATTTCAATCCTCTGTACCTCCTCCACGATCACCTCGTGGAGCGAGCATCTCGGCGAGCTCGTAGATAGTTGCCGCTGTAATTGGACCTGGTGTCTGAACGCCGGCACCATTTTCAGGGCCTCGCGCCGGTCGGTCTGGCCTGTGGATCGCTTGAATGTCCGGCCGTGAATCTTGGTCTGGAAGTACCAGACCCTCTTCCGTTTGATCAGGTTGTCCATTAGGGGAGCCTCCTATTTCAAAGATCCGGCGCCGGGGGCAGACCTCGAGAGCGGCTTTCACCGCTTCCGGGTCGAAAAACCTTTTGCGGCCGCCAGGGGGGCGGTAGCTCGGTATCGCACCCCGACGCGCGAGGGAACGGAGGCTCGACTCGCTGAGAGGGATGATACCCGCAAGCTCTGACGTTGTCAAAAGCTCATTCATTTCGTCTCCGCCCTCGGCGATCAGAACCCTCATGGCGTGGTTTTCTGTTCTGTCGTCTGAAACCCGGAGCATCTTCCCACGCCCGTGTCGTCCGAATCCAGATGGCGTCCGCGCCGCGCGCAAAATACTTGGGTGACAACATAGGGCGCGGTTCCTACCGCATCCAGCCGCCCGTGCTGGCATTCCCAACAACGAAAGACGGCGAATGTTCGCTTCATTCAGTCCTCTTGACCGTCTGGGTATTGAATCGGAATGCGCTCCTTGGCCACTTTCGGCGGTTCCAGATATCGAACCGCCTTGCCCTGTTTGCGGGCATATTCGATCTCGTTGCGGCTGCTCTCGCCAATGTGGCCGCCAACATTGAGGACCAGAATCTCATTGGCCAGGTCAATCATCGTTTTCTGGTCGGGGGTGTTTGTGGCGTGGGGATAAAATCCAACACTCAGTTCGACGATGCGTCCGGCTATCGTCACGAAATTCGTCTCTAGAAATTCCTTCTGGAAACAGGTGGAACCGCATAGATAAACGATGTGGAATGATCGGATCATTTCGTGTCCTTTCTACTATACACCGCCGCCATGAGATAGAACAAGCTTGAAACGTCGTTCCGCTTCCACAACCTATGATAGTCGTCCGCGACCGGGTCGCGCATGTCCATAACGAGAATCCCATGCATCCGGGCGAACTCCGTCTCATCATCCGCGCCGCCGGACTCGCCCTCAAGCCGGATCAGAACATCGCACTTCACAATCCACCGCCGGTCGTATGCCATCCACGCCGCGTACTCCTTTGGAGAAACCATGTGCCACAAATGCGTGAGATGCGGCACGTATGGAACGATGTTCAAATCTTCCTGCTTCATCAAAAAGTCCGCGGCGTGTATCGCCGTTCTCACATTCCCACCAACGTCCCCTTTGGAATACGGCCCAGCAATGTAAACATAAAGCGGACGTTTTGGTTTTTGTTTCCTACGCATGTCTCGCGCCCCCTTTCAATTTTCATCCACACACCGCGCCCGGAAGATGCTCAGTTGCGCCGTGCGCTCGCGGATCAGTGGCTCATAGTCCCGATTGAGTTCGCACCCGATCCAGTTCCGGCCAAGCGACTGCGCGACCTGGGCCGTGGTGCCGCTGCCGAGGAACGGATCGAAAACCACGCAGGGGACGGGGGGCGCGGGCGGGCAGGAGCATGTGGAGCGCCAGCCGATTGTCTTGCTTTCACCTTCTTCCTCTTTGCCATAAGTGGAAATCTCTGCTTCCGTAGCAGTCTCGTCATAACCGCTCTTCTTGTCGAGGATACCTTTCTTCGCATCACGAACTCGGATATTCATTGTGGAGGGTTTCTTCTCAATCACCCTCTCCCACGGCGCGCCGCACGTCGGGCAGGCCCCCCGCTCGGAAGTCCCGGCCAGCACACAAGGCTCGACGAGCGCGGGTGGGTAGGTGGCGAAGTGCGCGCCTCGGTACGGGGCCGACGGGATGGTCCACACTGAGCGGCGGTTGCGGCCAAAGGGATTCGGATCATAGATATGGGCTTCTCCATTGCATGGTGGTCGTCCTGGTTGATGTTTTTGTGTTCGGTCTCCAGTATCGTGGTCAGCGTATTTTCGGCGCTCAAGGCTTGAGGGTAGGTACGGCTCTCTCACCGCCTCCGCGTCGTAGTAATATTTCGCGTTCTTGGCGAATAGGAAAACCTGCTCGTGGCTCTTCGTGGGCCGGTCCGTCACGCTCTCCGGCATCGGGTTCAACTTGTGCCAGATGATCTCACTGCGCAGATACCACCCGTCGGCGCGGAGGGCGAAGGCCAGCATCCAGGGGATTCCCACCAGGTCCTTCGGCTTGATGATTGAGTGCCTACCATCTTGTGGTCTCTTACTCATTTGTACGGTTCCGGGGCTTTGCGCGTAGCCGCGTTCTTCTGCTGTTCTACGAGCTTTACTACTCCCATTTTCGCCTTTCCCGCCCCAGTAAGAATCCCCTAGATTCACGAACATTACGCCGTCATCCCTCAGCAGTTCCCGCACGAGGCGGAACACCTCCACCATGTTCGCAATGTACTCTTCGGGGGTTTTCTCAAGGCCCATCTCATTTGGTTTGTCGGGATTGTCCTTGTCCAGATAGGATCGAAGCCCCCAGTAAGGCGGTGAGCAAACACACATCTGCACCTTCACCCCCTCGGCGATCAGGCGCCTCATGCTCTCCCGGCAGTCTCCGAAGAGGGTTTGGTTGAGGGCGGTCATAGCGCCGCCTCCGCCGCGTCTAATTCTAGTTTCTCATCCCCTCGCGATATCAGCACCACTTCCTTGTGGAAACGGGTGGAACCGCATAGACAGACGAGTCGTGGTTTTGTCATGGTTTACTCTTTTCGATAATCTGGAGTTCCACGCAGAGTGCGCGGAGGATGGCGCGGGCGGTGTCTATCTGGACAGCCTGGGCGACCTGTTTGCTGACTCGTCCGGGGCAACCGATGAAAACATAGTCCTCGGGGAACCCCTGGAGGCGGGCGAGTTCCTGCCATTCGAGTTGCCGCCAGCGGCCGTCGGGCATTTGGGCGGCGGCATAATTGTCGTGGCGGGATTCGAGGTTGATGACGGTGGGCGATTTTTCGTCCGGGAGCCAGGGATAGAATTGCGTGGAGTTGTACACGCTGGCTCGTCCAGGGGTTCTACCGGCGAGGCGTTGGGATTGTCGGTAGGGACCTGGACGGATGCAGTTGCAAAAGGTTCGGGTGTCGTGCCGAGCGGGCTGGGGGCAGGGAACGTTGCCAGCGTAGAAGCGGATGCGACGTTGGGGGGAAAAGAGCGCGGAGTCGAGTAGGAAACCCGGCGTCATGATTGGCAGATAAAACTGGACCTCACGCACGTCCTCGAAGCAATACCAGGGCGCTTCGAGGATGTGCGGGATCTCCACGCAGCGTTCCACCAGCTCAGCAAACCCGTTTTTGGCGGGATCGGTAGGGGTGCCGCGTCGGGCTGCCGAGATCTGTTCGCAGGGAATGCCGCCGAGAACGAGATCCACCTGGCCCTTGTAGGGTTTGAAATCGTGCGTGAGCACATCGCATTGAACGCAGTCCACGTCGGGATGGTTTTCGCGGTAGGTGGCCAGGCAGTCGGCTTCGAGGTCGAATGCGGCGATGATCTGGATAGGGAGTCCGCGAGCGGCGACGGCCCAGCCGCCAGCCCCGGCGCAGACATCAATGGCGATGAGGGGTTTTGGGGTCATTCCGCGGCCTCGTCTCGGTCAACCCTCTCTGGCGGATCGAGCCGCCCCGGTTTGCGCCGGTCTTCCGTGCGCGGCACGGGCTCCGTCTCCGTCTCCGTCTCTGTCTCTGTCGTCAGGATATCCCGCACCTCCAGCCACATGCCCTCTGCGGGTTCGCGGCGCTGGGCCCGCCCCGCCTTGGGTCCAAGGGGCGCGGACGGCGGCGCGGGGGCGCGTATCGCAAGAATTAGGAGAACGAGAACAATCACGACGGCCACCGCAAACATGAGAGTCCAGAGCCATGCCTGGACAACATCGCCCCGCCATTCGAGATGATCGCGCTCTAGCGCCCGCGCAAGATTCGCACTGGCCGGGGTTATTGGTTCACTGCCTGTTTTGAGGGTTTTCATTTGGGGATTCCTCCTCTGTGGGTTTTCTGGCTTTGCCAACAGAGACATTCCAGATACGCGGCCTTTGCTTCAGGAGTATTTTCTACCTTGCCTTTCAATGTGTATGGCAGCCTGCACTCCTCCTGTCGCCAATGTTTACAAGTGGGACAAGGAGCCTTAAAGGGACTCATGGTGTTTCACCCCTTTCGGGAAGATCGAAAAACGGCGGCAGCTCACGCGGGCAAACATAGAATACACGCGCGATCTCGGCGCTGTCTGTCACGACTTTGCCGGTGCCGTCCGGGTGCTCGGGAGCTTGTTTGAGGTACACCGGGATTGCATATCTCTGAGCCTGAGCGATAACGTCTCGCGCCCAATCATGGCGCATCGGGCGGCGGCGCGGGCCTGACTCACAACCTATGATGATCCCGTCTATCCCGCGCCAGTTTTTGCCATGTTGACGCAATCTCGGATGCACATCCTGCATCGGATTAGCCCAGCCCGGTCCATAGCCAGGAACCAGCGGAATAGAGGTCGGCCATACCGGCCCCAGGAGCGGCTCCAGGCTCAGCATCCGACACGCGGCGGGCGTGGCGAGCAGGTCCGGCACGAGCCGCCTCATGTCATCCTGGGTCGAGCAGGACACGCCCAGGGCGAGGTTTGGCACGAGAGATGACTTTCCAAGCCAGCGATAGCGCCAGAAATCGAACATCCTCTTTGAGCGTTTGGATAGGACCAAGAACCGATGTTGGGGACATTCCCTGACAATCCGTATCATGGCTTCAAGAAACTTGTCGGGCACCGTCTCGTGGAACGTATCGGCCATGAAGTTCACGCCAATGACGCGGGGGCGCTTCCAATGCCGCGGGATGTCGAGGCGATGCGGCAGGCAGCGGACTTTGCCGCTCCAACGGTGGCCTATGCACGCACCATCTTGCCATACAGTGTCATGCAGGCCCTTGTAGTCATCTTGTCCCATTCGGGCGAGCCGATAGGACCACTGTTCCGCGTAGCAGTTCTGACACCCCGCTCCGGCGTGTTCGCAACCCGCAATGCAGTTCCACGTCTCGTCGAGGTAAGAAATTTTGGTTGGCATCGCATTACTCCTTCGCCGCGAGCGCGGCCTTCTTGATCGCGCTCCAGAACGGCGCTAATATACTCAATTCAAACGTCCCGCCTACCCTAGAAAGAATCGCGTCCATGTGTTGATATGTCGAATACACATCCAGCGCTTCGGACAGTCCGTCGCGGAGGCGTTTGTTCTCTGTTTCCAACTCGTGAGAATTCATAGCTATCCCTCCTGACGCTCTCTCTCTTTCTGTAACGCCTCGGCGCTAATGCCGCTGCGGTAGCAGAGTCTATACAGTGCTCTCACCCTGTCATCCCGCTCTACCCAATTCACATCCTGCTGTCCCAGCCGCGCGTTCAGATCCGCGAACGCGGCGATGATTGCGGCTTCTGGTGTGGGGCGTCCCTTGGGATGATCTTGCCATTCCTCTGTGACGTGAAAACTTGCTTTGTAGCCATAATCCATTACGAGGAACTTAACCGAGAAGCGCTGTTTCATGGTTATCCTCTCTTCCTGCTCAATCCGGCACCCCGGCCGCTTTCAGGATCGTGTGCGCCCGGTTGCCCAAGGTGAAGAGTTGATCGTTCAGATCGCGTGACGAATGTGTCAGTGGCGTCCCCTCCTCGAATAGCCGTATAGCAACACAGGCCACTTGCAACCATTCCGTGTTTCCGATACGAAGAGCTTCGGGATAGGGTGGGTAGTCTTCGTTAACCGCCTCCCCGATCTCTTCGAGCAGCGCCTCGACAAGCATCCGGTTCTTCGGGTGTTTGGCGCGCGCGCGGAGGATTTCGGCTTTGAGGTCCGCGAGGGTTTTGTCCAGTTCGGTTTCCATTTTCAGTTCCTTTCTTAATGCCGGTCTTAATGCCGGTCTTAATGTCTCTTAATGCCAGCCCCGCCGCCGCAAACTCACTGACTCTCACCTCCTGACGGGGATTCTGACATCGGGGCCGCCCGTCTTCTTCGGCTTCTCAGGGGCAATCGTGGCGTCCACGGGAGGCTCGATGATGTCCAGATCGGCATCATCGAAAACCTTGCCGTCCACCCACTTGCCGTCTTTGTCCACGGGGGGCAGGACCTCGATTCTGACACAACCGTTGGGGTAGATATATCGCGCGCCGGCCTTTCCTTCAAAACCCGTCACACGGTCTCTAACCCTAGAGAGCTGTTTGATGCGAAATAGAGATTCGATTTCCTGATATGAGGCATTTTGTTGTCTATCCATAACACGTCTCCTTTATATTGTCGTTTTTGCGTGTTCTATCCATTTCATGGCGAGACATTGAAAACACTCAAACGTGTCGCCAAGTCCCTCGCTGACTCCTGTGATATTGTGCGTCGCTGGATCATAATACGCAGTTCGTTTTCCAGTGCCGGATTCATTAAACTCAACGGCGCCGATCACCGACACCTCGGAATTGCATAGGCGACACTTTAGAGTAACCCCCTCTGTTATGGTAATGCTCATGGCTTTTCCCTTTCTTGGTTGCCCGCCGGGGCTATCCCTGAGGACTGCGCCCCGGCGGGCTTCCTGGACGGGTGGCCGGGTCGGACGCCCTGCACCCATCCATTTTTGCGGCAGTGACGAATTCCTGCGGCCCCATCGAGAAAAAGCTGCGGGTGGACGCCGCCGCCGCAAACTCACTTTCCTTGTTCCTCTTCCACGTCATCCTCGATGCCGCCCAGGGCTTTAAGGACGCGCTGGATTTTGATCCGCTCCACATTGATCTGACGCAATTCTTGCGTCGCGGTTTCAATCTCAGTCTCAAGATTGACCGCTTTCTCCGTCAATTTGTTCAGCCTCTTCAGATAGCGGTCCCGGTCCCGCTCCTGACGTTCCTCCGGGCTGAGCCTCGTGCGCTTTACCACTGTGACTCCCATGTTCGTTTTCTCCCTTCTTGAATTTCCACGTGGCGACCCGCGACCGTAGATAGGTGAGGTTCACGCGCTCGTCACGCCGTTGCGCTTGGTGCTTCTTCTGGCAGCAGAAGCGGTATTTCTTGCCCGATCCGCACGGGCAGGGATCGTAGGGGTCTGCGATGTACGAATTCATGTTGTCTCCACGGTCACGCCGGCCACGCCGCGAGTTAGTTGCACTTGAGAGCGCAACCGCGCGGCGATCTGCGGGTCGTGGGTTACAACGACGATCATCCCGATCCGCTCGCCCAGATAGTCCAGGACGCGGAGCAAATCTTCCGTGCCCTCCGCGCCGAGGCGGTCAAACGCCTCATCCAGGAACAGACAATCCGGCTGGACGCCGTGGAGTTGGCCGACCCACAATGCGACGGCGAGGCGGAACAGAATAAGGATCAGTTGCAACTGCCCGCCGCTGTAGCGCAGGGCGTCTCGCTCGCCGCGGGCGTCGCGGATGAGGATATCGAACGCTTCTGCTACGTTGCCGTCCGCGAGAACCCGCTGCGTGGCGATCCTGAGCCGTTGCCGCCCCGCTGTGGCCCGCTCGAAGAGGTCGTCAGCAATGGCTTCCAGTTCCGGTGCGGCGTGGTCAATCAGGATTTGGCGGACGCCCTTGGGGCCGAAGCACAGGCGGAGTTGTTCCAGGGTTTCGAGGTCGGCGGTCAGCACGGCGATCCGGTCGGATTTCACCTGCTGGCTGGCGGCTTCGCGCTTCCACGCGGCAACCTGTTCCTCCATGCGGGCGATCTCCGCGCTGAAATACTCGCTGTTGGATTGGCATCGGGTGCGACACCGGAGACCCTCAGCGTGCCGGTCTTTGAGTCGTGTTCGCTCTTTCTCCAATGCGCTCAAATCCGCCGTGGCTTGTTTCGCCTTTGCGCGGCATTGTTCCCATTCCGAGTAGGTTTGCTCAAACTTGGCATTCGCCTCGCCCAGCCCCACGCACTTGGTTTCAAGATCACGCACGGCTTCCTGGGCCGCCGCGAGTGCCGCCGGAGCATCTGCCAGGAGGTCAATCGCGGTTTGCAAGCGGGTGAGATCAGCCCTCTGGTCCTCGGCAGTGGGCGGGGCTTCGAGCTCGATGGTTTCAAGGTCGCGCTTGCATTTGTCAAATTCGTTTCTGAGTTCCTCAATCCGCTTGCGCGTCACCGCGAAGGCGCGTAATTGTTCCTCTGCGTTGCGGGCGCATTGCCTCTGCTGGATGAGTTGCGTCAGGTCAAAAGTAGGTTCATGGGTCGGGATGGCCGCAAGTTTGGTCTTGTAGTTCTCTGCTTCGAGTTCGTAGAGCCTAATCACCTCCGGCAGTGAGTTGTATTCCTTCAGGAGCGGGCAGAAGTTGCAGATGTCGCCACCCGGTGTTTCCGGTTTCTGAGCCATTCGGGCACGGGCTTGGTCTGCCGAATCTTCGGCGCTCCTGATATTCATGGCAAGTTGACTCCGCATGTCTTCGCGCTGAAAGTTCACTTCCGAGATGCGTTTGTTGGCTTCCAGGGCATTAGTGTACTGAATTCGGAGTCCCCCAACTTGCCAGGCCAGCGCGATGGCTTCCGCGTCCATCCCCGGCACGGCTTCAAGTTCAACCAAGAGCCGCCGGGAGGCTATCACCTGGTACGCCGCCTTGTCGCGCTTGGCCTTCCACGCCCGCCAGGTCTCGAATACGGCCTGTTGCCCTTGAAGATCGGCCCGTTGCTTCTGGTAGTCCTTCAGGGTACTGGTGCGCTCAGTGTCGTACTCCACCATCTTGGCCCGGCTTTCCAGTCGTTGAATCTCTGTTTGCACGGCCAGCATGTGTCGTTCCGCATCGGCAAGCGCGTTCGCTGCGCGCGCCTCGTCCTGCACCAAGCGTTCCGCTTCGGCGGCCCCGCCGTCCAGCTTGGCGATTTCCTTTTGGATGTTGTCCAGTTGCGTCTGGTATTCCTGAGCACTGGTCCGCGCGTCGTTCAAATCACCCCGAAGGGTCACAATCTCCATTTCGTCACGTTCAATGATCCAGCCATAGTCTATTCCAAACTTAGCACCCTGATGTCGCCAAAGGACGTGTGCTGGCGCTTGACACTCGGCAGGGTAATCTTTGAGTGTTTTGAGTTGGGCTTCAAGCACCTTGCGCTCCGCCGCGTCCTCATGGATGACCTCGGCAATCCGCTCCACCTCGGCGTCCAGGTGAGATGCGCCGATCAGGTTGTTGAGAACGCCCCGGCGCCGCGCCGTCAGGTCGGGTTCTCCGGGTTGGCCGCAGAGATCGCCGTAGCGGTTCTGCGACAGGAACCAGGTCGCCAGGGCGGTGTCGGCGTCTCCGAGCATGGCCTCAATTGCGCGGTCGAAGTCGCCGACTTTCGGGCCGGCGATACAGGGCGCATCTCCGACATGGCGAGACATGAAAAAAAGGCTTGCCTTGTGGCTCTTGGTCTTGCCTGTTGTTTTTAGGGTTCTTTCTGCTAAGTACACCTCTCCTTGATGTTCAAACTCCAGACTTATCTCCGCCTCGCCGCTGCCTCCCTGGGTCATGGCGTCGTACAGACTGCCGGGATACCACGCGAAGCGCCCGTACAACGCGGCCAGAACCGCCTCGACGCAGAACGTCTTGCCAGTGCCGTAGGGGGCGCACACGGCGATGGGGCTGTGGAGGCTGGCCCAGTTGATCTCGGTGTCGGCGTGTGGCCCGATCCCCCGGATGATGGTCTTGATGGGTTTCATTAGTGAGAATTTCCTTTCTGTTTTTGCCCACCGGGGCGGCTCATTGGAGGCTAACGCCCCGGTGGGTTTTCTGCGGCAGGTCGCGTTCGCCGCATACCTCGCTGTTTGATTTTGCCCACCGGGGCGGCTCATTGGAGGCCAACGCCCCGGTGGTTTTTCTGTGGTGGGAATCCCTACGGCCCTTTTCGCTCAGGCTATGATTGCCGGCGGGTGTTAGCCTTTCACCACATACCTCAGTCTTCCGTCTTTGCTTTGCGTCCGCGCGGTTTCGTTCCGAGCGTTGCGCGTTTCACCACAAGCTTCTCGCCGACCTGTTTGATCGTGAACTTTCGAGAGTTTTCAGGATCATTCAGGATGTAGCAGGTCAACTCTGCCTTTTTCATTGCGGCAAGGACAGCGCTCACGGCTTTTTCTACGGCCTCTCGCGCTTCCTTCACGCTCTCGACTGCCCGCAAATACAAGCGAGCCTGTTTCGCTACTTCCGGTTGTTTTGGCATTCCCGGAAGTTCCCGTTGTTCTTCCATAACGTCATACCTCCTTTCTCGCGTCCGCGTGAACGCGGTCGTACATCTGATTGAGCGGCGTCGCCTCGACGGGCGGGTTCTGCGTTCCGGCCCATAGGCCGATGAGTCCGTGCGGGTCGTCGGCGATCCCCGCCGGGACTTCGGCCCGCTGGATGCGCTCCTGGCGGGGGACGATAACCTCCAGTTGGGTGTCTTCGTTTCGCTCAAGCTCCGCTATCACCGACGGGTCTATCGGTTGCGTTCCGACATAGCGGATTCGTAAATGCTCGTTTGTGCGTTTTCCTGGCATAAGATTCGGATTCGAGACTTCCACCGTCCTGTAGGTCGGCGCGGCGTCCAGTTCGATCCACTCAGTCTCCCGCGTCTCGGTATCGTAAATCTCCAACCCCGCCGGGTTTCCCCCGTCGCCGAAATCCGTTTGGCGCAGTGCCCCGACAAAGAGCGGTTGCCGCATGTGAAAATGGCCAAAGGCTATATGGGAGACGGGCAAACACTCCACGAGTTTGCGCGAGAACTGCCATTTGCCGGGCTTGGCCTCACAGCAAAACGAATCATTCATCTTCTTCCCTATGATTTCGCCGTGGGCGAGGAGGATTGTGTGCTCTGAACGCCTGGCTTCAACTAGGCGCATAAGCACGTCGTCGGGGCGAGCATTAGAATCCCAACTCCACGGTAGGCACAAAAAGCCCACATCGTCTTTCTGCCACTCTTGGGCAGTGTGAATGACTGTAACGTTGGGCATTCCTTCCAGCACATAGAGAGCATCGGCACTGCCCACCCCGGATTGATCGTGTCCGCCGGGGATCACAACAACGGGAACCTTGCCGAGCTCTGATATGTTGATGAGGGGTTTGATGACGGCGTAGGAGATTGCGCCAGTCGAGGCGTGTTTATCGTATATGGTGGAACAGTCAAACACGTCGCCTGCAATCGCAAGACATCCGATTTCATGCGAACACACGTACTTTTCCAGAGCCTTCAACTGTGCGCTGAATTCCGGCATGTCCTTGCCCCGCGCGTGCCAGTCCGCCGTGATTGCGATTCTCATTTTCCCACCCCTTTCTCCCCGCCCTCGAACAAGTCCGGCGGTTCGTCCGGCTCCGCCGCCGGGTCGCCGTCAATGGCAATCCGCAGCCCAATCTCATACAGCATCTTGAGCCGCTGGGTGCGTTGCCGCTCGGTGTCGCCCCGAAGAAACTCATCTGCATTGGCGATTCGGGTGAAGGTTTTTTTCTTGGCGTTGTAGAGGCCGTCCGGCGATCCGAAACACACGTCGTTCAGCGTATCGGTATAGTTGGCCCCGTCGCGTTCGGCAATCGCCAGGGCGTGGTCGTGGATGCGCTCGGCAACCGCGACGGGCGGCTCCTGGGCCATGAGTGTGTCAAGGTCCTTGGTGAGTGCGCCGTCTGTCTTGGGCGGGGCAGGGGGGGCTTCCTGGGCTGCTGGCGGCTCCGGCGGGGCTTGGGGCGGCGCTTCCACCGGCTGGCCCCCCGCCGGGGCGTCCTGGGCGTCCGCCGGCTCCCCGTCATCCTCGAACGGATCGTCCGGTTCTTCCGTGGTGGCGGGTGCGGGCAGTTGCAAGGGCGGCGTTGCCCGGTCCTGGAGCATCCAGTTGCGGACTTCCGCTTGGCGGCGGCTGATATCGCCCTCGCTCAGGGTGAAAATGACCTGGCCGGTGACCCCGACTGCCCCGCCGTCTTTTCCTTGATAGCGCTTTTTTTGTTTCTGGAAGCTGAGAATGCCCGTGGTTCCATGCAGGCTTCCATTGGTTCGTTCTGCCGCAAGGTCCAGTTCCGCGAGCACCCGCGGCCCGAAGTTGTCGCTGCTGGTGTCGAAGCGGAATCGCGCCTGCCATCCAAGGGATTTGCTCAGAGGCTCCGGCTTGCCGTCCTTCCCTTCAACCCATAGGCAAAGAATCAGTCGCCCATGCGCCTTGCATTCCTTCTTAACGGAGAACGGACAGTATTCCTTGGCTTCCGTCTCGGCGCGGCCCACAGGGACGCATTCAAGGGCCTTCTGGCTTCCGTCCGCCTGCTTCCGACTCGCCACAACGCCATCCCCGTGGCAGTGAAGACCGTTTTTGTCCCAAAGCTGGAACTCTTCGGCATAGGTTCCTTTATACTCCCAACCATCCGGGCCTGGCGTGGCATCGTGAGTCAAGACGAAATTGAGGTCCGTTGGAAGCAGCCCCGGCTCGGCTTGGAGTTGTGACGACTTGGCTTTGGCAATCTTCTCGGCATTGCTGCCAAGCCGTTGCATGGCCTCCATGTCCACAACCGGGTGATTGTCCGTGCCAAGCGAATCTCGGCAAAGGAGAAAACCTGGCAATTTCCCGGGAATGTCTTTCGCCTCCTTGGATTTGACCATTTGGCCTATCTTGATGATGTGCGTAGATTGCAGGGCTTGGCTTCCACCGCTCTCCCTGCCCCACTTGCGCTTGCGAATTCTCATTTCATATTCTCTCTTTCTTGGGCGATCTTGAGCGTTTGAGTGCGTCAATTCTCTTTTGCTCTTTGAGTGCGAGTTCCAATGTCAGACCGATAAACATATCATCCGCAATGTTTCCTGGGGTTTCCCACCGTATATTGGGGTTCACGGGAAACGTAACCCGCTCCTCCGCGATTCTGAGCGCCTCGCCGATGCTCTTGGGATAGCGCGGAACGTAGTCCTCTTGTGCCACCATGATTTTGGACACGAGGCAGGACCAACCCGCCGGGACCACGACGATCACGCAAGGATTTCCGAATCTGGTTGCGGTGTACCAGCGGCGGTTCTTGGTGTAGGACACCAGCCAGCCCGCCGCGAGCAACTGATGAATTGCCGCGCTGATGAGTTGTCTTCGCATGTCACGCCTCCTTGTCCAGCAGGACGCCCGTTGTCCGGGGGCCTGGTTCAGGGGTGTATTTCAGGGCGCGGAAATAGTCCTTCTGGACGCCGCGGAGGAACATCCGCGCCAGATTCTCCACTTTCCGCGCCGCGCCCAGGTGCGAGCCGCACCAAATGATATGCAGCCCTTGTCGCACTGCCAGGGCATCCAGGGTGCTGATGAGCGAGGCGGGCGAAATCAGGCTCCGGTACTGCGCGTCCTCAACCTGGTCCGGCGTGGCCTCGATCACGAGTGCCCGAAACTGATACCGGGCCAGCATCTCGACTTCGCGCATGAACCGCTCGCGCCCGGTGCCTAGGGTGCTGCACAGATCCGGGAGGCTTTTGCGCTCGACGACGAACCCCCGGCTGGCGAACTCCCGCTTCTCGAACTCATCCTTGGCCTCGCCCGGTTTGCGGACGGGGGAAACAACGGAGAAGCCCTTGATCCCGTAGTCTCCGCATTCCAGAGTCACAACCTCGGAACACAGAGAGGGGAAAAGCAGGCAATCCTGTTCACGTGAATCTATGAGGATAACTGGTTGGAGTTGAATCATTGGGTCCCTCAGAGTTACTACATCGCTGCAAAGTCCTTGTGCTTGATCTTCGTGATAATGCGTTCCCCATGCCGGTTTTGTAGTTCGCACAGAGGACGAGCAACAATGCCCTCGGCGATGTGTGTTGTTCCTTCCCCCAAAACGGACGGAAATCCGTGTTTTACAAGTTCCACCATGTCCAGAAGAGAACCCGTACAGGAGCGGGGAACTACCGGGATATTCAGACTGGCTGCGATTTCTTCAATGTTCGGTCGTTCCAACCAGAATGTGCCGATCAAGACATCAAACAGGATGAACCGCTGATCGGGTGAATAGACGCCGCCTTTCTGTATGCCCGCGCCGAAACCCTCTCCGTAAAGCGTAACTGTTGTCTCTTTGAAGACGGCTTGCATTTGCTCAGGGGTGAACGCCTTTTGTAGATACGCGAGAAGGTTCTTTGGAAGGTCCGCCTTGTCGGTCTTGCCAGCAAAGCGAACAGTGGGGGGGATGCACTCGCAATTGTCTAAGGCCCTTGAGCAGGTGAAGATGACGCGAATGTTCATCCCATCAATTTTCTCAGTCAGCATCCAGTCGTTACGCGCTAAATACTCGAATTCGGGCTTGGCGTATTGGCCCAGGAGCAATGTCTTGAACTTCGTTGCGGGGTCTCGCAGAAAGACCGTCTGAATCTTAGGATATTCAACCATATTCGTGTCCTTTCTATTTTGCGGCGGGCCAGAATTTCCATCCCCAAGAGCCGTTAACGCGCTGCGGGGGGCCGGGCCGTTTCCCGGTCAGCTACGTCAAGCAGTATGCAGGTGAGTCAACGTCCCTGGGATTCGTCTTGACTCGTGACCCAGGGATCGTATCTGGCAGTGTAGCTCTGTCCTCCCGCCGCAAACCCTAGTCTCCCGTCACAACCCCGCCTCATGCAAAAACTCAGAGGCAGACATCATAAAAAGGCGGGCGGCGGCGTGGATATCGTTGATGTCCCAAATGGCCGCGCCTGTCATCAATTCGATCTGGGGCTTCTCCGTCCAGCCGGTGAAGCAGACCATCTCCCCGTGCGTGGGGGTAACTTCATTGAGCAGTTCTGTCAACGTCGCGCCCAACTTCCGGCTGAGCCGGCGTTTTCTGACGGGGGAGGATTTGAGGGGTGAGGGTGTCATGCTCGCTTTCCTTTCTATATGCAAACGCGAGGGTTTTATATGCAATGCCCTCACGCTCGTTTCCCCTTCGCCGTCGGCCTGTCAGCCTTGCGCCGTTTCCGAATCTTGGCGGCGCGTGTGGCCGGTGTGGCTTTCGGCGCGGCTCTTCCCTCCAACTGATCCAGCGCGGCCTCGATCTTCCCCAGCGTTCGCACTGTCGGGTTGTCGTTAAGGCCGCATTCGAGACAGGCCAGCGTGTTCATACTGACGCCAGCCACCTGCGCCAGAACCAGTTGCTTGATCCCCAGGGCTTTTCGCCGCGGTTGAATGTTTGCGATGTCCATGCGCTTTGCTCCTCCTTGTCCACAAAACGAGTATTTACCATTGTAAACGCCATGTCAAGAAGAAAGTTTACCAATCTAAACAGCCCGCATCTTATTGTGTCTCTTTGTCTTATGAAGCATTGTTTATTTTTCTAAATTTTATTCTTGCACACCGAACATTGACACGATCTACCGGCTGGCGCGCGGCCTGGGCCTCACGCCGCACGAGTTTCTCAAACCCTTGACAGCCCCAACGGCGCCGGTGCATGATGGACTGAGTTTGGTGATGGAAGGAGGGTCACGCCATGAAACGCAAGACATTGGAGACGGTTAGGATCGTCGTGGCGCGGGTGATTCCGCCGCGGACGCGCCCCTGGCTGGCGGCCGCAGTGCTCGGCATGGTTCTGCTGTGCTGGTTGCTCTGGCTGTTCAGGTGGCAGTATTTTCCAGTGGGTGAAGGTCTCGGCTTGGTCCGCGTCAACCGTTACACCGGCGAGACCGAGTGGATTGATGCTCGGCATTGGTGGCGCAGGCTCCCGAGGTGAGGCCCGGGCAAAAAGAAAGGGGGCCGAGTGGCCCCCTGGTGGACGGGGATTGGCGGATGAATCAGATCTCCCCCGCGCCGCGCATCTTGCCGATCCACGCATCCTCGGCGCTCTGCCGCGCCAACTCCGCCCTCTCCAACTCGTCCAGCCGGTCCACGTACAGTGGCGACGGTGACGCCCGTCCCGACTCCCACCGGCTCACGGCCTGATTCGTCATCGTCCGGCTCAGCCTCGCCGCGAACTGGCCCTGGGTGAGATCCAGCCGCTCGCGCAGGGCCAGGATTCGGGCTGCGGTCCATTTCGTTTTTCGCTTTTTCATTTCGGCTCCTCCTGTTTCCGCCGCTCTCGCGGCCCTTCTCGCGGCCCGGGACCTCGCCCTATCGCCCATTCCCCCAGCGATCCCGCCCGAACTCAGATGGCGTCGCCTTAACCAGGACGAGATGTTTCTTATAGTCGAGCTCTAGGATACGCTTGAGAGCCAGTGCCTCAGCGTAGCCCACCACACAGCCATACTCCTGCGGGGGATCGTCCGGCGAGTACTCCCGCCTGTCTCTGATATAGTACGTCCCTTTCATCATGTTTCACCGCCTTTCCTCTCTGTGTTTCCGCCGCTCGCGCGGCCCTTCTCGCGGCCCAGGTCCAGCGCCCTGAGCCGGAAGAAAGGCCGGGGCCACAACGGCCCCGGCGAAAACCTCACGAGTAAAACCCACTGGCGTCCCGCTCGTACCCCTCCATCGGGACAGGTCGTATCCGCTTGGCCCTCGGAGATGGCCGCCAGTCGGGAATCAGCCCCCGCTCAAACGCATCCACCAGCGTCCGCTCCCGGTCCTCCAGGAGCGCCTCCAGATGATCAATAGTTTGGGCCTCAGTTGTCTGCGATTTCATTTTCGTGCCCTTCCTTTCCTTGCGCTCGGGGTCTCTTCCCCCTCAACTATCCCCACTCTATCAGCCTGTTAATCGCTTGTCAAGCTCTTTTTTTTAATTTATTCAACTATTTACTTCAAGTGCTGATTTCATTCGACTTAACCCTGTGCGATATCGCCCCACTTTGGCATTGACAGCCCAATACAGGCGGTGCAATGGTGGGGGGGTGCCGCCGCTGCGGGTTGTGGGCGGGCGGCGCAGAGATGGACAGAGAGGATCAGTAGCAATGCCAGAGACGCAAGACTTACTCGCCAGTTTCTTTCCACAACAACCACAGACGTTTTCCACACATTCAATCAGCACGGCCGCCGCGCTCATGGCCGTCGGCATCCCGCTCCTGCGCGTCGAGGGTGACCGCGCCTATGCTGGCACTTTCGTCCTTCGCAACAACAACGGCGAGGCAACGCTCGCCGAGGCCGACCACATTGCCGGATGGCTCATGGTTTCGACACGCGACTACCAAGCCGCCAACAATCACGCCAGAAACGCGCTTATGAAATTCAAGGAGGGATTTCAACGATGACTGACACCATAACGCTGCGCCCGAACGATTCACCCTGTCGTTACTGTAAGGAGTCCACTCGCGGTTGCGTGGACACGGTTAATGGCCAAGACACTGTTCGCTGTCAAGTGTGCGGGAAATGGCTCTACAATGCTCCCAAAACAGAGACTGGACGGGAAACACGACCCGTTACAGATAACCGCCATGTATCCACTTCTCGCCGCGAACGAATCTTAGAGCGCGATGGAGGCCGATGCGTACTGTGCGGCGCGACAGTGGATTTGCATGTTGACCATATTCTCCCTCTGAAAATGTGGAAGGGGCGAATAGACGAATCCCGTCTGAACAGCGACGATAACTTGTGGACGCTGTGCAATGCCTGCAATCTCGGCAAGGGCAAATTGCATCTTCCCCCCTTGTGGTTGGTTGCGGCTCTCCTGTCTCGAAAAACAAAGGAGCCTGCGAATGTTGCAACCCGATCAGCTGAACAAGTGTTTTGATCTCGGATGGTCCTTCTGTTGCCTCAAGGGGAAAATCCCCGTGCAGGCGAAATGGCAGTCCGCGCCACGAGCAGACCTCGCCACAATTCAGCGCTGGCTCCGAAACGGGCACAACCTGGGCCTGCGCACCGGCCAGATATCCGGCGGCGTCGTGGCTGTGGATATTGACAACGGCGCGGATGTCACCGGCCTGGACCTCCCCGATACCGTCCAAGTCCGCACCGGATCAGGCGGGACACACCTCTATTATCTGAGCGACGTGCCTCTCCGAAACAGTGTCGGCAAGATCGCCCCGCACGTGGACTTTCGCGGAGACGGCGGCCAAGTGGTTTTCCCCGGCAGCGTCCATCCCGACACTCTCCAAAAATACGAATTTACCCGCTCCCCTTGGGAAATTCCCGTTGCCCCGCTCCCCGCCTGGATTAAAGACACCCTGACCGCCCCCCGCCCTACCCATCCTCCCCCCCCCATTGCTACGCCCGCCCCAAAACCCACAAATGGCATAACCCCGTATGCCGCCGCTGCCCTGGCCGGCGAGAGTGCGACTGTGGCCGCCGCGCAACCCGGAAGCCGCAACCACACCCTCTACACCGCCGCCCTCAAACTCGGCGGGCTGGTAGCCGCTGGCGCACTCCCCGAAAATGACGTCAAGGTTGTCCTTGCGACCGCCGCTATATCCGCTGGCCTGCCTGAAGATGAAGCCCTGAAAACCCTGTCGTCCGGCCTGGCCGCTGGCATGACAACACCTCGCGTTCTGCCAGAACCCACACACAAGCCCGCCCCCCCAGATGCCCCGCCGCCAGACCAATCATCAGAGCCGGAGGCCAGCGCCGCGCCAGAAAACGCCCGTCATTGCACCGACATTGGAAATGCGGAGAGATTCGCCGCCCGCAATATCGGCAAAATCCTATTCGACTGCGCCCTCCAGGGCTGGCGCGTCTGGAATGGCCGTGCCTGGGCCGCCGATAACACCGGAGCCGTAACGCGCCTTGCCGTCGCCACCGCCCGCTCAATCCGTGGCGAAGCAATGGAGGCCACTGACAAAGACCAAGCCGACTCGTTGTGGAAATGGGCGCACCGCTCGGAATCCCGCGAGCGCCTATCCGCCATGATGGACCTCGCTCGCGCTATTCATCCGATGGCAACGCCAGGGCCGCGCTTCGATGCCGATCCTTGGCTCTTTAATTGCGCGAACGGAACATTGGACCTCCGCACCGGCAAACTTCGCACCTTCTCCCCCACCGACCTTATCACCCGCCAGTCTCCTATTGCATTCGACCCAGTGGCGCGACATGAGCTTTTCGACCGCGTGCTCACCGAGGCCCTTCCCGACCCAGACCTCCGCACATATCTCCAACTCGCCGCCGGATATTCCCTCTGCGGCTCTACTCGTGAAGAAGTCATGTTCTTCATCTATGGCCCTGAAGCAAGCGCGAAATCCACCTTTACCGAAGCCCTCTCTCATGTTCTGGGCGGGTACAGCACGACCGCCGACCCAGAGACGTTCCTCAAAAAACAAGGAGACGCCGGTGTTCGCCAAGATATTGCCCGCCTCGCCGGCCTGCGCCTCGTGCTCACGTCCGAGGTGGACGCCGGGAAACAGTTTGCCGAGGGCCTCGTTAAGCGCATCACCGGCGGCGATGTCATGGTGGCCCGATATCTCTACGGCAAGGAGTTCTGTTTCCGCCCCCAGTTCAAGTTATGGCTCGTAGCCAACCACCAGCCCCGAGCCGACGCCCAGGACGGCGCACTCTGGCGCCGCATCCGCGTCTTACCTTTCGATCGCAGCATTCCAAAGGAGCAACGCGATCCCACTGTCAAGCAAACCATGTTGACAGAGTGTGGCCCCGCGCTTCTCGCTTGGGCTGTCCAAGGCTGTCTTTTGTGGCAAAAAAACGGCCTCCGTGACGCCCCAAGGGTGGCAAACGCAACTGAGCAATATCGTGCTGACCAAGACCCGCTTTCCGGCTTCTTTTCAGACCGATGCCATTTCATACCCACCGCCTGGACCATGAGCAAGGACATTTTCAATGCCTACCATGCGTGGGCGGCTGAAAATGGCGTTTCCACGCGCTTCCAGGTATCCCCAAAACGCCTCGCAGAAGCCTTAAAACAAAGAGGATGCCTGTCTCAGCACTTCCGAGATGGATTCGCATGGAGCGGCATTTCCCTCTAAATATCAATCCATCACATCCATCACGCACTCCCTGCCTTGTAAGTCCCTGTATCCTCAACAACGGTGATGGATGTGATGCTTGTGATGCCACTTCCGGTAACTTCCCTCTATGAGAGATACAGCCAGGAAGTTACTGGAAATCCCATCACATCCATCATATCCATCACAATTAGGAATCATTCCTAATAAGGGAAAAGACGAAGAAAAGGCGAAACCGCTGCCCCGAAATCACCAAAACGAAACCCCCAAAAACCACCCCACAAAATCAACTGTCTCTTTTGCTTAATGAGACACCTACGCTTCCCCCCCCCCTTTTTCCTTGTCGTGCCCCCTTGTGTGTCCCCTTAATTATTTTTAGCCCCCTGAAAGATTCTGGCGAATTCCGCCAACTTTTCGCTTGACACGCCAAAGGTTGGCATGATATTTTCTCGGACATGGCTACCGACACAGCACAGCACAGCACAGTTACCGACACAGTACAGCACAGTACAGCTCTCGCGTTCGCATTTCCGCCGCCACAGGCGAAGGCGTGGGAGTCGTTCTGCCGCGCTCGTGTCGCTGGCAAAACCCAACGGGATGCCTGGATCGCTGCGTATCCTGATCGCGCTGACGGGTTGCCGTTCACGACGCAGCGGCAAAACGGCTCAGACTTGGATCGGCGGCCAGAGATTCGCGCCCGCATTGCTGAGATACAGGCTGAGGCGATGGCTGACGCCAAGCACGACGGGGCTGATCTGGTGCGCTCGTTGGCAACCGAGATCGCCGATGCACGCACGATTGAGGATGCGGCCGCGGTCAAGCAACGCCTGGACGCCCTGGAGGATGACGCCCGCGACGCCGGGGTTAACGGCCTCCAGGTCCGTGCCTCCGTTTGCATGTGCCGGGTCAAACTCATCGAGGTCCTGGGCCGGATCAGGTTGCAGGCCCTGGGACATCTCACGCGGTACGCCTCTCGCGCTCGGTTCACGGGGCGAGACGACGCCCCGGTCCGGGTGCAGATCAACTTCGGCGGGGCGGGGCCGGACTCGGTACAGGTTCGGGGTGGCGGCCAAGCCGGCGAGCCTGCCGAGGCCGAGGAGGTGATGCCAGATGCAGGCGAGTGACAGCAAGGGGTGCCAAAAGGGGTGCCAAAGCAGTGTAAGTCCAATGATTACAATGGATGATTCCGCCCTACTAAGGCGGCGTCAGGGGTTTCGGGGCGTTTTGGCTGCGCTTGGGGTAGGGGTGTGGAGGCTGGTGGTGATGCGCCGGCCTGCCCCGTGCCATGCCGGGGGCGGGCGACCGGGACTACCTTCCGGATGGCGGCCGCGACGGGGCGATACGTATCTCCCCCTCAAAAATCCTGGTGCATTTTCCATGCGCGGGATTTCGGTTTTGGGGGTTGGGCGGGGTTCTGGGATGGGGCTGTGGCTTCACTGCGGGCTGGTGGCGGCGTTTTATGGGGTATTGGTGTCACAATATGCGGGTTTGCCTGGTGGCGGGGCTGTAGGGGGCTGTATTGGGTTTCTTGATGGCGGTCAAGGATGCACAAGAATTGGGCGGTTTTAGGAGAGGGTATTAGATGTCACTTTACAAGCCGGGGAGTCCGTTGGAGTACGATGTTCGGGTGACGGCTGCGACGATGGCGGCATTTCATCGGAGCAACGCGGGGATGCGTGTGGCATTGGGGCCTTATGGGAGCGGGAAGAGTGTTGGGATGTGCATGGAGATATTCGTTCGGGCGTCGCAGCAGCGGGCGGGGGGGGATGGGGTGCGTCGTTCTCGGTGGGCGGTGGTGCGGAACACGTATTCGCAGTTGCGGACGACGACGGTGAAGACGTGGCGGGAGTGCATACCGACGAGTTGGTGCCCGATGACGTATGGGAGTCCTTTTCGAGGGGTGCTTCAGTTGCCATTGGATGATGGGACGCGGATCGAGTGCGAGGTGCTTTTCTTCTCGATGGATCGGGAGAAGGACGTGCGGAAGGTTTTGTCGTTGGAGTTGACGGGTGTTTGGGTGAATGAGGCGCGGGAGTTGCTGTTGACGTTGGTTCACGCGCTGGCGGGGCGGTGTGGGCGTTATCCGGCGAAGGATGATGGTGGGCCGTCGTGGACGGGTGTGATAATGGACACGAACATGCCGGATGACGAGCATTGGTTGTATCGGTTCGCGGAGAAGGGGGCATGGCGGACGGAGTTCACGGAGTTACAGAACAACCCGGCATGGATGCGGGAGCAGTTGCTGGTTTACCTGGGGGGCGGGAAAGATGCGGAGGTGATAGCGGATCGGACGATTGCGCAGTTGGCGGACACGACGATTGACGAGGGATTTCGGGCAGAACAACATGAGTGGAAGTTTTGGCGGCAGCCGGGGGGGTTGGTGCGGTCGCCGGACGGGAAAGGGTATTTGCCGAATCCGGCGGCGGAGAACATTCAGCATTTGTCGGAGGGGTATGGGTATTACCTGAAAAAGTTGGCGGGTCGGTCGCTCGAATACATCAAGACGAACTACTTGGCGGAGTACGGGAGCACGTTCGAGGGGCGGCCCGTGTATGAGCCGTACTGGAACGAGGCGCGGCACGTTTCTAAGGCGCCGATTGAGATTGTGCGGGAGTTGCCGTTTTATCTTTTTTGGGACTTTGCGCTTCATCCGGCTTGTGTGGTGGCGCAGTTGCTTCCGACGGGGCAGTTGCGGGTGCTGCGGGAGTTGTGGCATGAACATGCGGGAGTGAAGCAGTTTGCGCAGGAGATGGTGATGCCGATGCTCGCGGCGGATTTCAGCGGGATGCGGCTTGCGGGGGCGTGGGGGGACCCAACGGGGAACACGGGTTCGCAGGCGGATATCGAGGTCAATGCCTTTGCCATGTTGGAGTCTCTGGGATTGCCGGCGTTGCCCGCGCCGACGAATCTGTTTCCGCCGCGGCGGGACGCGGTGCTGGAGTTTCTTCGGCGGGTAGGTGGATTTCTGTTGGATCTGAATTGCCGACTGTTTCGCAAGGGGTTCAACGGGGGGTATCGCTACAGTCGGATTCAGTGTGTGGGTGAGGAGCGGTTCCAGGAAAAGCCGGTGAAGGACAAACACAGTCACATTCAGGATGCTTTGCAGGCGGGGTGTTTGGGATTGCTTGGCGCGGATCGCGTGGCGCGGGAGACGGCGCGGCGGGTTGTGCCGCCGCCGTTGGATGCGCGTTTGGTGTGGGACAGCATAACGTGAGAGGGGATATTCAATGGATGATAAACAGTATGAAGTGGATCATCTCTGCGGTCGCTTTCTTGGTAAGGAGATGATCGAAGCGGGTGCTCCAAGTGAGTTAGAGATTGTGCCAGAACAGGACTATTTTGTCGAGTTAATGCACTGCAATGGGCGCGTTTTCAGTTTCAAGATGTGCCCCTGGTCAGAACGTCCAGTGAATATCATTCATTATCCACTTACTGAGAAAGTGCCCCACAGCATGACGTGAGGCGTTGGAAATCATAAGATGTTGACGCGGGAAATCTGCAAGATATGCCATCAAGAAAACCCGATTGGGTTTGTTGTTCCAACCGCGTTGTGGCGTATTGTTATCCCAAAGGAACACTGGCATCATGTGGTGTGTATCTCATGTTTTACTCGCATGGCTGACAAAAGGTTGCTGGAATGGGATGCGGACATTGTTCTTTATCCTGTCAGTGCCTATTCCCTTTACGGATGGACCCACTAGACAAAATAGAATGGAGGACTGAAACAGGATCGCTTGGTGGTGGCGGGTTTGACCAAATGGTGGTAAAATACACCAAGATTGTGCTTGACAGGGCGGGGCGGGCGTGATATGTCGGTAAAACAGGTGGACAATAAGCGGGGCGGCGGGACGCCGGAGACCCTATCCCCCGGCCAAGTTGTCCATCAGTTTGTGGATGAGCTGGCGCAGCATGAATTTGGAGGGGCGATTGAAATAATCCTGCATCACGGGAAGATTCGGGGAGTATCTCATGTCCAGGTGTTTCGCAGGCCGATAGCCGAGGTGCTGAGTGAGTTGGGAGAGAATGCAAATGGTTCCTTTTCCAAATGTCTCAAGCAAAAGGACGAAAATGTATGAGAAGATCAAGGCGGGTGTGTTCGCAAGGGAGCTGAAAGGCGGGGCGTCACGAATGCAGGCGCTCAAGGAAGCGAAGAGGGTGGCCGCGGCGACGGTGAACAAGAACCGCAAGCCGGGCCAGGCGCCGATCACGCACAAGAAAGGCAAATGACTATGGCTAAGAATACGCATAAGGTCAACAAGAAGAACTGGGAGGCGTGGGGTAAGGAAGGGCAGGCGGTGTTCAATCGCCTCTGGTACAGATTGAGTCCTGAGATACTTCCGACTGAACGGAAAAATCCGGTAGTCCGAATGAAGATGACTCAAAAAGAGTTCAATGTTCTGCGGTGGAATGTGTGTTGGACGGCTGCGGACATGGTAAGAGATTTCAGTGAATCCGCTCTGGACAGTGAACAGTGACCAGTAGGCTGTGAGGCGGGAAAGGGGAAGAATTGGGCGGCGGCGTGGTAGCGCCGGGGTAAGGTGCGTTCCTATGGGGAGCAAAGTGACGAAACTACTCTACTTGACGGGCGCGTGATGATCCATAGGAGATACCGATGATAGGAGCCAAGTGGGGAATCTGGCCCGCCCAATAAAGCGCGGAAGGGGAAAATGATGGCGGATAAGGTCACACGTCGGGGGTTGCTGGGCCGTGGGTTTGCGCTTGTTGCGGGGCTGTGGGGGGTGAAGATGTTGCCAGCTCAGGAAGTCAAGGGGCGTTCGGATGTGATGAGTCTTCGCAAGCCTCTTACTGATCGAGAAAGGCGACTGTATGAGGACTTGAACAAGGTTATGCCCTCGTTGGGCAGGCCTCCTTATTGGTATTCGGTTAATTGGGTTGACGATGACAATGACGGAAAGACTTTTCGCACCCGTTGTGCTGTGTTTTCAATTAAGGATGTAGCCAAGGTTTTTGATGCCTTGATGAGAATGAAAGCCAATGACATAGTAACGCGAGTGTTTGTTGGTTGTCGTGTGCGCCTTCACGGTTGTCCCATGTGCGGGAACGAAAGAGGCAGATGATGTCGGATCAGATCACACGTCGAGAAGCAGGTTGCACCAAGTAGCATGACATAGCAGTTGGGCGTTCTTGGATTTCCCAAGCCCCATTTCCGCCAAGCGCGGGGATGGGGCTTTTTCTTTTGCGCCGGAGACAACTCAGATGGAACAAGCTCAAGTACAGCCTCTCACTTTCCGCAAATTCTCCAACCCACCCCCGCAGGAGGAGTCTCCGGCGCAAATTCAGATTCTGGACGGCCTTACGGCGTTCATCATGGCGAAGTTTTCCGAGGCGATGGATTTCAAGGACAGCTTCGTTACGAACCTGCTTTTGCAATCGGACCGGCAGGTCCGGGGCGAATATGAGCCGGCCAAATTGGCGAAGATCAAGGCGCTCGGCGGAAGTGAGACGTTCTGGAACGTCACGGCGTCCAAGTGCAACACGTTCGTTGCATGGGTAATGAGCGAACTGAACCCGTATCGGAAGAAACCGTTTAAGTTCACACCGACGCCAGTTCCGTCGCTCCCCGATGAAGACATTCAAAACATGCTTCAGCAAGTACATGCGCAGTTGGACATGGTGGCGCAGACGACGGGTCAGTTTGCGGTGGAGGCGGATATTCAGGCGGCGACAGACGCGGTTATCGAAGCGTTTGAGAAGAAGGCCCGCGAGCGCATAGAGAAGATGGAAAAAGTCGTCAGTGATCAGATGATCGAGGGCGGTTTCTATAACGCGCTGGAACAGGCTCTCCGGGACATGGCCATTTTCCCGTTCTGTGTTTTGAAGGGGCCGATGATTCGCGCTTCCAAGATACTGAACTGGGAGAACAAGGCCATCGTGCCGAAGGTGGTTTTGCGCCCGGAGTGGTATGGTGTCTCGCCTTATGACATTCTCTGGGACCCTCACGCTCGCAACATCGGCGATGGTTATATCATCGAGATCGTAACCTGGGTCCCGTCGCAGTTGTACGACATGCGCGGGGTTGAGGGCTACAACACCAAGGCGATTGACGCCGTGCTTGCCGCTGGGCCGGGGGGGAACCGGGTGTATCGGAAGGACTCGACCGGGGCCAGCACGATTGCCACGCTTCAACACCAGCCGCAACCCGTGGGGGATACGTACACGCGGGACCAGATCGAGAGTTTGGAATTCTGGGGATCGGTTCAGGGCCAGTTGCTTCAGGAATGGGGAATGCCGGAAGAGAAGGTCCCGGACCCCATGAAGTATTACGACGTGTGCGCTCTCTTGGTGGGGGAGCACGTTGTTCGCGCTATTCTGAACCCAGACCCGCTTGGTGAAAAACCCTACTACGCGACCAGTTACAAGAAGACGCGCGGCGTGCTCGGCCAGGCAATACCGGATTTGATTCGGTATCTTCAGAATGCTTACAACGCGACCATGCGGGCATTGATGAACAACCAAGCCTTTGCCAGTTTGAGCATGATGGCCGCCGATATGAGTTGCCTGAGCGCGGACGATATCGCGGCCATTCGCACCCCCACGCCGGGCAAGGTCATTCTCTACGATGGGTCGAAATTCGGCAGCGTGACGCGAAGGGCGATGGAGTGGTTCCAGCCGCAGGACAACTCCGCCTCGTTGCTCAATACGTCACAGGTGATTCAGAACGAGATTGACGACGCGAGCCTTGTGCCGCGCTTTGCAAGCGGCGCGTCAAACATGAGCGGTGCGGCGGACACTTCCTCCGGTCTGGCGCAGTTGACGGATATGTTCTCGAAGGGGGTTGCTGATTCAATCTGCAATCTGGACCGGGATGTCATTGGGCCGAGCGTTACCCGGATGTATCGCTGGAATCTGAAGAATCACCCGGACGAAGGGATCAAGGGCGACGCCCAAATCATTCCGGGCACGGCGCAACAGAACATTCAGTATCGTCAGGCACTCCGGTATCAGTTGGAGTTCTTGGACCGCACGAATAACCCGACGGACATTCAGATCATCGGTATTGAGGGGCGGCGGCGCGTCCATGAGGCCGCAGCGGAACTTCTCCAAATCCCGCCGCATGAGGTTGTGCCGACGACAGAAGAGTTGGCGAGACGGATGCAGCGCGAGGCGCAGGCCGCCGTGCAGCCGATGGGATCGTCGCGGGCGATTCCGGGGGAGGGAGAACCGCACCCGGCGGAAGGGGCGGCGCGGAATCAGGGACAGATGCTTGGGCGGGGCAGTACGCCGCCCGGAAAGAATATGCCATGAACATTACCATTCGAGTGACAGAGGAAGAGGCGAAGGACATCCGCAACAACGCGGACAATCGAGGCGTTCGCGCCATTCTCAGCGTCCTTGCCCGCGCAAAAGACAACCATTTGTCCGCCTTGCTCAGCATACCCGTTGACACTGATGCCGCGCTGTGGGCGTTGCGCGGGGGGGCGCAAGGAGTGGACGCACTCTGCCGACTTTTTGCGGAGAGCCTTGAGAACAAAGGAAGCAACCCCGGAACACCGGACGAACCGACTCCGGGACAAACCATAATCCAGAACACCGATTAACGCCGACTCTGGATGGAAAGGCGGGACATCATGTCCCCAAGTACGTTCACAGAAGAAGAGCTGGACAGAATGCCAGCACAGGTGCGCGCGCAGTACGAAGCCGTCAACCCCCAGCAGCAGGCTGACGCTTCGCCACAAGCGGCTGTCGTTGTTGAGACGCTTTCCACTTCACCGGAGAAAACGGAAGACCAGAAACCTGAGAAGGCCGCTGATTCCGCGCCCGCTCCTGAAACACGGGAGGTGCCAGAACTGAAGACAGAAAAAGCGCAAGACGCCGGGACTCGGCAGGCTGAGGAAGAGGATTGGGAGCACAAGTACAGGGTACTTCAGGGCAAACTTGACAACGCGCGGCAGTCAATGATTGAGCGGCAGGAGAAATGGGAGGGTAAGATTGAACAACTTTCCCAACAGATCGCAGAACTGGCACGCCAACGGGGGCAAACAGAACCTCCGGTTGTGCAAACGCCTTCATCTCCGCCTCAAGGTCAAGTTCAACTGACTGCGGAGGAAGAGGAATGGTTCAAGACCGATCCAACGCTTCGCACGGCTGTTGAAAAAATCGCGGAATCCAAGGCCAGTCCCTATCAGGAGAAGATTGCCAAGTTGGAATCTGAACTGACTGATTTGAGGGATACCACCACTCGGTCTCGTTCGACGCAGTTTTGGTCGGATGTCCTTCAGGCCATTCCCGATTACACCGCCTTGATTCAAGACCGGACCTTCATGGGTTTACTCTACGAGTACAATCCCGTTTTCGAGAAGACACTCTTTGATGCGGCCCAGAGTGCGCTTGACAACTTCAATCTCAAGCAGCTCGTGGCGGTTTTCAAGGAAGCGCGGAAGAAGGCGCCGGTCCAGAAACCGGCGGCTTCGCTCGAAAGCGAAGTGATGCCCACGCGCCCCGGTCCCGGTGCTCCCCCTGTCGTCAAGCGGCCCGAGCGGTACACGTTGGAGCAGTTAAAGAGGCTCCACAACGAATTGCTGCAAGGGGACCTTGGGTCCCCCGAAAGCGTGAAGTTACGCAACGAACTTGATGCCGCGGTACGCGAGGGTCGTGTTGAACTTCCATCTACAGGATAAAACGTTCCCGACGCCCCGCGGCCGGGAGGAAATACCATGTGTGCTTACCCGATAGTCCAAGGCGGCTCGTCTCAGAGCGGGATAATGATTCCCGAAATCTGGGCACTTGGATACAACGCTGAATTCTACCTTCGCACTGTGTTCGGCGAGATTGCCAACACGCGATACCAAGGACAGATCACAAAGCAGGGGGATGCCGTCAACATCATATCTCTGCCCGATGTGTCCGCTGCCATTCACGATCACACTGACGAAGAGGATTTGGAAGTGGACATCGTGAAACCGAGCAAACAAACCCTGCTGATTGACAAGGGGAAGTATTTCAACATCAGCCTCTCCGATGTTCAGGCCGCTCAATCGGCGTACAAGGATTACCCCGAGGCCCTGAAGCGACACTTCGCTCATGCGATGAAGGCCAAGATTGACAAAGAAATCCTGGAAGCCATTGTTGCTTCCGGCCACTCTAAGAACATCGGCAACAACACGGGGAACAAGAGTGGCTTGCTGACTCTGGGCGTGACGGGGAGTCCTGTGAACGTCACCGCATCGGATGCCATTGTGAAGCTTATTCACTTGGCGGGATGCGCCTTGGATGAGCAGGACATCCCTGACGAAGGTCGGTGGATGGTTCTGCCTGCGCTGGCAATCAGTTACATCAAGCAGAGCGATCTGGCGAGCGTCAGCGTATCTGGCGATTCCGTTTCGATGCTGAGGAACGGCAAGTGGGGCATAGTGGATCGGTTCACGATCTACATGTCCAACAACGTGTACACGGCTGGCGGGGAATGGTTCCCATTGTTTGGTCACAAGAGCGCCCTGACGTTTGCCGCCCAGGTCACGGTGGCGGAAAATTTGCGGAACCAGAAGCAGTTCGGCGACCTGTCCCGGTATCTGCATGTGTTTGGCTACAAGGTCGTGAAGGACACGGCACTCGGAACCCTGTGCATTGACTACTCGTAAGGGTAGCCGGGAAACTCAAGCAATCTCCGGGGGCGGTTCATAGCCGCCCCCGGAGACAAGTTACATCCAAGGAGGATAAGAAAATGAACACGATGAAGAAGCACAACGTAACGACCACCCTGTTGTTTCTCGCCATTGCGTTCGTGGTGGGGATAATCGGGATGATCGCGCTGGACAGAAATATGAGTTCTGCCGCAACCGAGGACCTTCGCCCTGCGGTGGAGGCCGAGCGCGCCAGCATCCCGGCGGTTGGAGTGGGCCAGACGTTTCAGTTGCTCCGGCACGTGGATTTCGCGGATGACCCGGCGGGTGACCCGGTCACCAGCTACACGATCCTGACGATTCCCATGAACACCTACGTCAGGGCCATTGTCACGAAAGTTACACGGGCGGAAGGCGCGGCGGACGAGTTCGATATCCAGTTTTCCAATCTGACGGCCGAGAGCGAAACGGTAAAGGTGAATGAGGTTTCGCTCGCGACGATCAATGCGGCCGCGATAACCGCGATTGACGAGATCAAGACCACGGATACCCTCGTGAGCATCAACACGGGGGCCGACGGCGACGGCGGCGGCGCTACAATCCTGACCGTGGCCGCGGTGGACATCTGGATACTATGCGAGCGGTTGCCCGGCATTTCCGGCGATGAGGATTAACCCGGATTGACGCAATTTGGGGGAGAGGCGATTGCACGATCACGCAACTCTTGGCTTCACACGCCTCGTTACGCATTCAGCCTCTCCCCTAATTTTTCTGAGTGGAAAGGGAGTGTTATGCCGAAGTACCTACGCAAGACACACGCGGACGGGGGCACGTCGTTATGGCCTTACACAGAGGTCCTGGCGACGCAGAAAGGCATGGTCCCTGTCCCGGATACTGAAGATTCCCAGCTCGTCGAGAAACCGGCCACGCCGGAGCCGGAGGCCGCCCAACCAGAGAAACAGCCCCCACCGGATGACGGGGACGATCTGTTTGTCCCGCTGAAGCGCGGTCCGGGCAGGCCGCGGAAGAACGTTTTGTAAAGGAGATGGCCGATGCCGACCGTTGTGTGTGTGCCTATCCGATCCCGCGAGTTCGAGTTCGACAATGACGACTTGGTGGAGGGGGTGCTGACGTTGGAGCATGGGCTGCACTGCAATGCACCGTCCGTGCCGGTCTATGACAACAACGGGGGGTTGGTGATCGTGGCGCCGAAGGTGGTGGATGAGGACACGGTGGAGGTGGATTTGACGAATGCTCTGCCCATTGCGGGCACTTGGAGAGCGAGTGTGTTGACATAGGGGGGGAGAAAGATGCGGAACTTGAGGATGATCCTACGGGCTGGCGTGATGCTGGCCTTTTTCATTTTGAGTGGGGCGACTTGGGGGGCGACCGTGCTTCCGGTGATCCCGAATCAACATCTTCGGGGGAGCCTGGGGGTGGATGGGGCTACGAGTTTGACGACGCTTCAGGTGAGCGGGGCGACGACGTTGACGGCGCTGTCGGTGCAGAACCTGCGCTATCCGGCGACGGATGGCACGGCGGGGCAGGCGATTGTGACGGACGGGGCCGGGGACTTGAGTTTTGACAATCCGCCGAACGTTCACAACGAGCTCCATGCGATGACTAGCGAGCTGGCGCACGAGGGCAGTCCGCGAGTGATATTCTACTCGGACGCGGATGGGCATATTCAGGAACGCGCACTTAATGTCCAGGCGGAATATGAGACGCCGTGGTTTTTGGTGGACACGGGCGGCGTTGGCAGTCCGGGGTTGGTGCGGTTGACCGTTGCGGATATTCCGGCGGCGATTGCGCGGGATTCGGAATTGCACACCCGCAGCCACACGATGACCGGTACGAGCGACCACACGGCGGGGAACTGGAAGATTTTCTACACGAACGGCAGTGGGCAGGTGGTGGAACTGCTTACCGGCGCGAGTTACTACATTTTGACGGGGAATGGCACCGCTGCTGCCCCGTCTTGGCAATCCTTTTTGACATTGATGTTGGCGTTGGATGGGGCCGCAAGTGGGTTGGATGCGGACCTTTTGGACGGGCAACATGGGGCATATTATCAGCCTTTGATTGCTGCCGGAACCACGGCGCAATACTGGCGCGGCGACAAGAGTTGGCAAACCCTTTCGTACACGAATGTCAGTGGCACTCACCCGATGACTGCTACGCACACGTCCGGGAACAACAAGGTTTTTTACGGAAGTAGCACGGGGGTTTTGACGGAACTGGCATTGGGGGCGGATGGGACTTTCTTGGAGGCTAAGGGGACTACTTCCTCGCCGGTTTTTGCGGCGTTGACGGATACGGTGATCCCGGATGCGATCACGGTTTCGAGTTCAGGGACGGTGGCTCCGGGGGCGATCAAGGGGTCGGGGACAATTGGGGAGGCTTACATTGACCCTCTGATTGCCCGGCTCACGGACCTGGACACGAGCACGACGGTTTTCATTCGGAACGATGTGACGGCGGCACAGACGATGATCGGGACGCTGGCGATGCCGGGGCTGGCGGTGGGGGAGTCCACGACTGCGCCCGCGCCGGGGCAGGTGAAGGCGGTGAGCAGCACGGGTGCGGGAGTGTTTACTTCAATTCAGAAAAATGCCACAGGGCCAACGAGTCAAGGTCCGAGCCTCGGAACAATAGCAACGGATGTGGACGGGGCCTATTGGGTAGACGATAACAACATTTTACTGGCGGATGGGGCCTATGCTTATTCAACAACCCCAAGATCACGGATAAGATCAACCGGGATGACCTGGACAATTCCATCTGGCGCAGTATTCAGTGGTGTTGAGATCACCGTAAATGCGAAGTATGCCGGGATCAGCCGCGTTTTACATGCTCGTGTTGTTGATGACACGGGAGTCTATCTGACGGCGGATTCCTACCAATCCATCACGACCGATTTTGCTACCTACACTTTCGGGGGGGCGGGCAATTTGTTGGGAGCAACGCAGTCCGGTCTTGCGGCATTCTATGATGCGAGCAAGAAAGCGGATTGTGGCGTGCAGATTTACGCCGCGTCAGGAACGGGCACGACGGTTTATGTGGACTGGATCAAGTTGAAGTTTTATTACTCCGTGTCGGGCACGGATCAGATTTGGAGCGCGGGGACGAATTCGAGCGGGAACTGGGTAGTTGCGAAGGCGAATGATCTGACAAGCGGGACGGCCTTGACGTTGGCGCAGGCGACGCGGAACGCGACTTTCACGGGGACCATAAACACGACGGGGGGCGTGTTCGAGGACACCGACGCCGAAGACCTGGTGCTGAGGACGAACTCTCAGGAGAATCAATTGGTGTTGAACAGCACGGGCGGGTACGTGGGGATCGGGACGGCGGCTCCGTCTTACGCATTGACCGTAGCAGGTTTGATCTACGCGACTGCTGGTGTTTACTCCGCGACGATTAACTATGCCCCATCGGTATATGCTACGGGAACTTTTGTCAGCACTATTCCGACTGTAACATATCGTAGCACGGCTATCTTAGGCGCGATGGGATTACGCAACGGCGCGCAAGCAGTAAATGCTGGGTACAACTGTGTGGGGTTGTATTCCGCGCCAGCATTCACGGAAGCTGGGTCGGACAAGCACAAGTTGCTAGCAGGAGCAGGGTTTTTTATACCGACAATCACAAATGCTGGGGCAACAGTCTCGCATACAGCAAACGTGTACATAGAGGGAGCGCCGTCCGCAACGGGGGCAGCGGGGAACTATGCGCTTTGGGTAGATGCTGGAAACGTGAGAATTGATGAGGACGTGCTAACATCCGGTAGTATTAAGTTAGCTACCGATGGTAGCGGCACTCTAGATATAAATGGGACTACGCGGCTTGATGCAAGCGGGAACGCGACGCTGGGAACGGTGGCCTCTGGGGCTGTTACGATAACAGGAGCTGCTGGCTCTCCGACGACCCCTGCTAATCCGCTTGAGATTTCGACCGCAAAAGACGCGGGTGTGGATGTAAACCCAAGCCTGAAATACTATCAGGCGGATGTAACCACGGCTGATGCGACGGTGACTACGATCCTGACGATTCCGATTCCGCAATATAGTGTTTGCACCATCCAGGTGACGATCAATGGAGTATGGGCGACAGATGCCAGCAAGGGCGCAGGATACATCGGAGCGGCGACTTATACTAACCAGGCTGGCACGGCAACGCCTATCGGTACAGCTACAGCAATTGCCGGCCACGAATCCGATGCGGCGCACGACTACACCTTTGCGTTCAGCAGTGGCAATGCACTTGTGAGGGTGACCGGGAAAGCAGCCACAAGTATGAAGTGGAGCGCGACGGCAACGCGGCACATTGTGGGGAACGGAGCGGCGGATTAAGAGGTGAAACTGACGGCGCACGGGATATAGGAGGGGGCAATGCGGAAACTGGAAAACGGAACTCTGACGTGGGGCACCATCGTGACGATCATCCTGTCGCTGCTGGGGGCCGGTGTTTTCCAGGTGACGGTAAATGCCCGGCACCAGGCGCAGTTGGAGGCGCTGTCGGTTCTGAATCTGAAACGGGATCGTTGGGAGCAGAGGATAGAGGCGAAATTGGACAAGGCGCTTGAGATGCTGTACACGCGCACGAGCGATGGGGTGAAGAAATAGGAAGCGGGGGCGTCTGAGGGGGTGACAGGACAATGGCAGTTAAGATTGAGACCACATATCCGACGGGGCGAGGGCTGGCGGCGACGCTGGAACGGCTGGACAACGGCAAGCGGTGGCACAACGACGCGAGCCATGGGGCATGGGAAAACCCAGCCGTGTATGGCGACAACGCGATTGCGTTGACTGAGGGAAGCTCCGGCGACAAGGCCCTTCAGAACTACACAGGCACGACGCTGGGGGATATGGGGAGTCCGGGGAAGGTGCGGATTAGAATCCACGAGCCATCGTTGAGCATGGTGGTGGGGATGGCGGACATCTATGTGCTGGCGAACGTGGAGGTGAGCGAGGCGGCTTATACGCTGGCGGCGGATTTCGCGGCGATCCCGGCGGCGGTGGAGGCAGCCCTGGTGGCGGATTTCGCGGCGATACCCGGTGCGGTGGAGACCGAGATGGCGCTTAAACACGGGGATGGAAACTACGTGAGCATCCTGGGGTCCGGCGCCGATGCGGTGGGCTTGACGCTTTCGATTGAGGGTGTGGGCGTACCGGGGTTCGCGGTGTGGATCACGAACGACGCGGCGGGTGACGAGGTAGAGGCGGGGAGTCTGGCGACCGACGATAGCGGCCAGGTTCAGACGATGCTCACTGACGGGCAAACGTACTACCTGTGGGCTAATGCGCCGTCCGGGTACAACGACCTGGTGGGGGAGGAGTTCGAGGCAAACTCGGCGGAGGGGAACGAGTTCGACGTGACGGCCATTTCCGCGCCAGCCCTGGGGTCCAGCGTGTATGACCTGATCCCATTGGTCAGCCCCTATCTCACCAAGTGCCCAGAGCCGGTAGTCAAGGCGGCCTTGCGCGCAACTGCCCTGGAATTCGTCCAGGAGAGCGAGGCCCTGGTTGAGATTCAGTCTGTCACCGTTTCCGAGGCGGGCGACACAATCGCCCTGGTTTCCGCCTACGATTGCTTGACGAAGCGCGTAATGTCCATTGACCTCAACAGCGAGCAGGTGGTCAAGACGGACTATGTGGTGGGCGAGGACGCGAGCACGGGCGAGGAAGAGGTTGTGTTCGAGTATGACCTGGACGTTTCCGATGTTCTGGATATCACCGTGGTTCTGTTGCCGAACGTGAGTTGCTACGAGTATCCGGCGTCCTTTGTGGCGCGGTGGGGCACGGCGATCTCGCAAGGCGCGTTGGCGTGGCTGTGCTCAATGCCAAAGAAGCCGTGGGCTGACCCGGACTTCGCAAAGCTTTGCGACCGGCGATTCCTGGACGGCGTGGCGCGGGCGAAGCGCGAGATGGTGGACCTGATGGAACACGACAATACGGAGATGACGCTGCCGAATTTCGAGTAGGAGGCCGGACATGATTGTAAGCGAGGTGATTACCAGATTACGGGACATCCTGAACGACAATGCCGTCAATGACGAGGATAGGCGGTGGCCTAATGCTAAACTTTGGCCGCATGTGGACACAACGCAGAAGGTCATCCTGCTTACGTGCTCGGAGTTCCGCCTGAGTGCGGCGGGAGTTTACCAAACGCCGGGGGCTGTCACGGGCATGGGATCAGCCTTGATGGTGCCGGACGAATACAAAGAAGCGATGGCGTCCTTTGTGGCGCATTTGGTGCTGACTGATGACAACTCCGACACGAACAACGCGGCGCAGGCCGCCGAGTATTTGAAGCGGTACGAACGCCTGATGATCGCCACCAAGTAGGAGAGTGAGATGCCCAATCCGATTGTCCTGTCCCGATTCGGAGGATGTTTTCCTGAGCTGGCTCCGCATAATTTACCTGATGGGGCTGCTTCCGATGCCTTGAACTGCGATCTGCGCTGGGGCAAGATCACGGCCCTGCCAAGCACATTGCCAGACGCGACAACCGTTGGCGGCGAAGTGGCTCCGGGCGACTTGTTTCTGCTGCGCAAGGCGAAGATGCCGGTGTGGGCGGATTGGAGTCCGTTGGTTGCTAACTTTGGGACTACTCGTGTTTTGGTAGGGACTGAGACTGTGCCGGGATGGATTACTCTTGAAGCGGGTGTGTGGCTTCAAGCGGTCAAGCTTACCGTTGATCCCGCATTTGATTTTGATACGCTCCAGATTGATTTGTTTGATGTCGACGGCACTCCATTAAAATTGTATTATGATGTTTATTGGGAGCCACCCAACATCATTCGTATTGGATATGAAATATGTAAGATTGGCCATCGTGGAACACCTGTTTCTTATAGGTTTGGCGCATCTGGGGGTCCAACGGCAGATATGACAATTGCGCTTGGGTCTGGTAATTTTCGCGTTCCAGATGTATATTCAGTTCTTGGCCCTTCATTCTATGTTGGGTTTGCAAAAGGTGAAAAAGGTTATCCTGCAACGGTGGCATCACTTGGGAATACCGGTCCTGCTTCGCCTGGAATATTGGGGGGAGTTGTTTCGATTGTTCGTGACACGAAAACCGTGGCCTATGTCTCATGTGCGGATGTGCAGATTACGAGTCTTGCGGACAGCGAAAGTCCGATAGCTGGAGCGGATTATCACTTGGACTTCATTCCCGCGAGCAAGGGCGAGATCGTCCTGAAGGTCGAGTTCCCCTACGACAAGGAGCGGTCGCTGTACTACGCGGCGACGGCGTTGTACCAGAATCCCGATGATATTGAGGATGTCACTGAGGGACCACTTGGATACCGGCAATGGGTTAGTGATTCTGAGTTGGGTGATCCGGTCGAAATTGTTGTTCCCGAAGGGCAACGTCCGCAGATGACTCTTGCTCTGCAAACCACTCCTGCGTCTAGCAAGACGGTAACGCATATCCGGGTGTATCGGGCGACTCAGGCGGCGCGGGGATGGAAACGTGTGCAGGATGTGACTGAGGCGAACTGGTCATCCTGGACAGACGACGTGCTTGCCCCGCAAGGGGACGAGGTTCCGACGTATGGGAATGCGCCCACTGTTAATCCTTTCCGAAGCACCACGATTATCATGCCTGGGCAGTTCGCTTTGGGATGGACGAATACGCCAACCCCTCGCGTCTATCCCTCAGAGGTTTTCGCGTTTCACATCTATCCAGAAGAATACTACCTTGAGTTCAATGCGGCTGATCCCATCCAAAAGATGATCGGGGTGGGTTCCGGGGCGGTTCTTTTTACCACGAGCAAGGTGTATTGGATTTACGGGTCTGATCCGGCACAAATGGCTTACATACTTCTGTCGGATACAAAACCGCTCTTGGATGCAGACACGATTTGTCGGGATGGGGACTCGGTTTACTACATCTACGGGGATTCTCCGACGCCCCCTGCTTCGCACGTTTACGATGCTGGTGTGGCCAAAGTGACGGGGGGACAACTCACCAGTATCTCGGAACCGTTTCTGAGTCGGGCCACTTTCTACGCCAAGATTGCGACGTGGGTTGCAACTGCTTTGGTGGTTCGCGCCAGTGAGGGGATGGTTTGGTTTGGGAACGCAACTCAGGGGTATGTGCTTGAACCGAATCATACCGTGGAAGGGTACGCGCTGGTTCCGTATAACCTGACGGGGAGCACACATCCGATTTCTGGCTTCACTTATGCCAACACGGTGCTGTGGCAAAGCAAAGAGTGGCAATTCGATGAACCGATCAACCTGGCGACCTTGCATTATTTGGGTTCCACCAGTGCAAAGGTGACTGTCATAGGAGATGATGCTTCTACAGTCAACTCTGTGGCAGACAAGTCCGTGACTTCACTGACGGGCCTGAATACGTCTCAGGGCGTCCGGCGTTTGAGCGTTCTGGTGCATAATCCATCGTCTGGCGCGGCCTTGGGCGCGGAACGCCTCTCCCTTGCGCCGCGTGTGGCAATTCCTGTCAAGGACGACCCGATCCGGGTCACTCCGGCGGACGTTGCGCCGGACGGGACGTGCTGGTTGCAGTTCGTGAACGCGGGGCGGTTCAGGGGCGGGGTGTTGTACGCCAAAAAGGGCGGCGGGGTGGTGACTTTGACGCAACGGCCATAAGAGAGAGGGCTGAGTGCTGAGGAAGAGGGCATCGAGAAGACAGACGGGAAAAAGGAGAGACTAACATGGCAAACGTGGACAATCTGAGTTTCAGCGCATTTATGGATGACCTGGGGGGCGCGGCGGATGCGCTCAGGCCGCTCAAAACGCGGATAGACTCGCTTGTGGCGCGGGCGGCTCTGGCGGAGTTTGCGGCGATTGCGGCGAGTCATAGCGGCAGTGACGTGGTGGTGCGTATTCGGCCCGACGCGGAGAGTCTTCCCGTGCTGAAGATGAGCAACTATAACGATCTGGTGTACGCACTGGGGTTGCTCAAAAATACTCTGGACGCGATCACACCGGCAACGCTGGAGGTCTTCACGCCCAGGGCGGCGTCGTAAGGAGTAGTCAATGGCTCTTGTTCCGCATTTCGTGACATCGGCCGGCAGCGACACATGGGCTAACTCTGCCGTGTACACCACACCGTGCTCGCTCTCAACTGCTATTACCAACGCGACGGCTGGAGACAAAGTCTGGATACTGTCTGGCAATTATACCCGGACGGCAAGTGATGCACCAGCCAACGTTGGGACTGTAGGAAGCCCCGTTATCTATGAGGGATGCACGTCGTTCAACACGGGTACGCCAACTCCTATTACGCCGACTCGCGCTGGCGGACACGGAGCGCTTGATACAACTGGGATGCCAGTAATCGCGTACAATGCGACCTATCAGATGGCTTGTGCTAGTGCAGCCTTTGTTGAGTTTGTGCATCTTAACTTTACTGGGGCTATTAACGGCAATTTTGTCGGCACAACCTCCTCAACAAATACGATCTCTATAATTGAGTGCGTTGGGACCAATTCCACGTCTGGAACTCTTGCGGTGTGTTTCTACCGGGCCATAAACACAGTGAATTGCGATGGCTTTCTAACTGGCGCCACCAACAGCAGCTATGTGTACAAACTGGACGGCGCTGTTGCGCGCTGCGTGAATTGCCAGGGCACAAACTCCTCAAGTGCCGGTGTTGGCATATTTGGCATGGGCGCTTCGTCAGCTTTAATCAATCCGGTATGCTACGCTTCGGCAGGTGTGGGCATTGACTTTATAGGTACAATCGGTTTCTTGGTAGTGAATCCCACTATCTACAGTCAGGCGGTGGCCGGAATCCGAACCCCCAACTATGCTTTGACCGGTGTACCCCTCATCGTGAATCCGATGATAACGGATTGCGCATACGCATTCCTGAATCTCTACAACGCCACGGCTGCGCATTCGATCAAAGTTATCAAGGCGCGGACTCGCGACAACACCAATGCCGACCTGGGGTATGGTGACAACCCCCATTACTACTCCATACTGACTGATAACGGGAATTATCTGACGGACTACGTTTCAGCAACCGACCTAAGTCCCGCGGCTGCCGCGGTTGGGCGAGGCGCGGGTTTGGGCGGGGACGACATCGGAGCCCGCCAGCGTGTAGAAGGCTATCCGGCGGCGGCGAATCTGCTGGACTCGGCCACGTGCGATAGTGGCGCGGTTGTAGGGACGTACCACGCGCCTGATGCGGGCGAAGTGACAAGCAACGCCGTCTTTGGTCCGGCGAGTGGAACTTCTGGAACTTACCATCGGCCCGAAACAAATGAGGTCATTGACACGGCGTCCTTTGGCATTTCAAGCGGACAAGCAGGGACGATTCACCAGCCTGATGTGATTGAGGTCACGGACAATGCGGTCTTTGGCGCGGCAAGCGCGGTTCATGGAACTTATCACAGGCCGGAAGCGGCAGAAGTGATTGACACGGCGGTCTTCGGCCCAGCAAGCGGGACGCCGGGGACGGTGCATCAGCCGGACCAGGCAGAGGTTATCAGCACGGCGGTCTATGGTCCCGCCAGTGCAACTCCTGGAACGTATCCCACGACGGCGGTGAGCAAGGCGGCGCAGCTCGCAACGGATATCGCGGCGGTGGAAGCCGAAGCGGAGCACATCGAGTTAGGAACGACGATCCTGACCGTGCCGGGGGAGTTAGACATAGGCAGCATTGACCTGACGCCAAAAGCGGGGGTGGTTGGGCCGGACTACGTGCTCATGGGGCATGAGAACTACACGGACGGGGAGGATGGGACTTACGTTCCCACGACGCCAGAGACCACGAAGAAGGATGAGCATTTTGGCGCGAATGGAGCGGAGGTGGGGACGTTCGATGGTTCGACGAGCGCGGAGACCACGGCAAACGGATGGTTCAACTGCGAGGGTTCTGCGGCGAGTGACGAATGGAAGCTGAATATCAATGCGGCTTCGTGGGATTCCCTTGTGCTCTATCCTGAAAAGCGGGTTGAGATTCCGGTGATGGGCTTCTCTCTGGCGGGAAGCAACATCCTCCCGGACATTCGGTCGAGCGTTTTGATTTTCCCCGAATCCGGGCGGTTCATGGTGGCGCGGATTCATGCGAGCAACTACCCAGTCGTTCTCTCACTCAACAATGGCAGTGGCGCAGTTACGCAGAACATCACTGACAGTCAGGACGTTCTGATCCTCACCCCCGGAACGCCAGCGCGGGAATGGACACTGGACATCACCGGGGCCAACGAAATTTACAGTGTCATGTTGGCCGGCGAGACGGCGGCTCTTGTCCAGGACGGCTTCGTGGGTCTTTCCAGAGTGGACAGTCCCCCGACATGGCTCTGCCGCCAGATTTACTCCCCGGTGCCCGTGGCGTTCTCTTGTGCCCGTGTGGTCTCGCGCTCCGCATCTCCCGCGCTGGTGTTCAAGATTTACCGGGAGAACTCGACTACGGCCAGCGGGACGACGGGGTGGACAAGCAGTACCCTCACAAACTGCAACGCCTTCCGTTTGCCGCGTTTGGAACCCTCCCGTTTCTGGCGGGTGGATATCTCCGGGGCGGATTCTTCTGACATCGTGGATGAGGTGCGACTGGCAACTTCAATGGAGCGCCTGAAATGACCCGTCGCGGACAACGCAGAATGTCCCCTGTTCCGGCTGGTGTTACGCCCGCACTGGCGTCCTACCTTGAGGATACACGGAAGCATGTTGTTAAAATTGACAATGCCTTTCAGTTGAAAGAGAAGGAACCACAGGCGCCTTCTAATGCTTTTGAGCGGGTTGAAGCGGTGCGGATGAATGAGCATGTGATTCTGAATTTCCGAAATGCAACGGGCAGCAAAGTGGCTTCTATATCTCTTCCCAATATAGAACAAATGCACTCCGCTACGCCGACTGGAGCGACAACGACTATTACGAATACCGCGGAGACAGTATGGGTTCTTCCGTGTGGGTTCGCGGTAGCAGGATCATAGAGGCACGGAATGGCGCTTGAGACATATCTTCCGGTTCCCACTGCGGTTTTGACCGATCCGCTTTTCGGGTTGCCTTTGCTTCCCCTGCTCAATGGTGCGTGGACTGCGGACCCGCCCGATGGATATACCGGCGCGAATTCCTACATGTTGAAGGCCCTGAAGGTGACGGGCACAAAGAGATTGTGGCAGCAGGACCTTTTTGACTCACAGAACGCCATAAACCTGTTCTTCCGGCGCGTTCAGTATCTCCTGCATATTATGAACCAGGCTAGAAATGGCCTGACAGACGTGTATTATGCCGAGTTGGGGAACTGCACGGAAGAGGCGACATGGCCGATTGTCTCCGTCACTACGGATACGATCACCCTGCAAACCATTGCCGGAGATAATCCCTCATGCGATCCGTCGCGGATGCTCTTTCAGGTGTTCAGCATCAATCCCGATTGGCCGCTTGAACCCGGCGCATCTCGCATGTTAATCACGCCGAATTATATCAAGCTTCCTCCGGGTGGTTTGTTTACTATCAACTCGCCCTCCATGCTCGCGGGTCATGGCGGGTGGCACGTCGAACGGGTGAATATCCCCGAAGGTTTCGCGTTGGGGGATACGTTTTCGCTGACTGTTTCTTCCGATGTTGGCAGGATACTGACACCGTATCCCGCCACGGACCTTACCCCGATTTCGGGTAGGTACCGGTTTTATGTTCACACCAGCGTCGAGCCGTGGTCGTATATCCCCGATGTCCGCCCCTTGTGGTGCGAGAAACACACCCTGCAAACATCAGACTTCGCTTCAGAACACGTCATTCTCTACAACCGGATTCGCTTCTGGAAGGCCGCCCCGGGCACTGTCCCGGATTCCACGTGGTTTAAGGCCGAAGAGTACAAAGGGGATGTTTTCGTGAAGGATTGGACGGCGAAAGTCATAGCCCCTGGGAACCCGTTGATTCGAGTGTATCACGGGGAAGTGTTGGGCTATGAGACGCGGGTTGACCTATCGTCCTTAAAGTCATCGTTGACCGGGGACAGGATGGTGTTCACGTGTTGGTCCGAAGCGATTTCCCCGGCTGGCGAATATGTGGGCTGCAACAACCGGTGTGCGCATTCAAAGCCGGACTATTCGGGGAGTTACGGGGACCTGGACTATCCCGATCTTGATGGCGTGAAGTGGTTTTGCGATCTGGGCACGGCGGCCACGGGGTTCGCCAACTACAAGCCCCAGTGTTATCAGCCCGGAGTCTGTACCGCATTCGAGGAAGAAGTTCCAGGAAACCCCGTGGATGAAACGCTGATGAAGCAGATTCTCCTTACGCAGCCTTTCATCATGGAGCAACTCATGGCGGGGTTCGCGGACTTCATTGAATATCGCATGATGAACGGTTGCCCCTCTATCGCGTCTCTGGCGTTCTTGAACATGACGGTTCCAGTAACGTATAGTCCTCAGATGCGATTCACGCGCCGCGGCGGATGGTCCGCGTATAGCGCCGAACAGATAGATGGGGTGTGGGACATTTACGCGCTTCAGGGGCACGAACAATACTGGCCTCTGAGCATGGAATCGCTGTTTCGTTTCGGATTTGCGGCATGGCACAGCAAACGGCCGGATGTTGAAGGGGCTGTTTTAACGGATGTGTGTGAATCCATGATGATTTCCAGTTCTCATAGCATTTGCCCGGCTACGGGGGAAGTGTCCGGGACAGCGGGGCGTCCCGTGCAGCGGTGCGGGACAGATGTGATTGGAATGGTAATCCCGTCGTTGAATCCCGCGCTGGCGTCTCAGGCGTTCGTGGGGGGCGTGATCTATCATGCGTCGGAGTCTGACCCGATAACCTTCATGGGTGTCTCGTATCTGTGGCGGATCGCGTTCGAGAGGAATATGAACTGGTACAGGCGCGACTTGCATACCGATGAGCCGTTGAAGTTCACGGTGAAGGTTCTGGATCAGGTGGCGGGGACCGATGGCTTCTGGTTGGAGTTGGAGAACCGCGAGGTGACCTGCACGACGATGGCGACGTTGGGCGAAGACCGGACGACGAGATTCCGGTGTGGGGGGACGAATGTTCGCGCGCCCGACCGCTGGAACTTGAACAACAGGGATTGCTGGACATCCAGGCGGGGACCGATGCGGGAATGCTTTGCCTATCCGGGGGATGTGATTTGCACAGAGGCGGGGTTGCGGTTTTGGATCACGGACGCCGTTCCGAACGATCCATGCAGCACTGGGTTGCTTCAGTCGTGGGATGCGGAGGACGGCCTGAAAAGATGCTCCGTTGCCCCCAAACGGTACTTCATTCCGTATAATTCGACAAGCGAGACGTTGGCGGAGGGCGGGCTGGTTATCACACGTTCCGCGGGAACCGTGATTCTTACCGGACAGAGGGACGGGCCGTCTCCGATGGCGGAGTCCGACGTGCCCCCGATAGACCACGTGCTCCCGATAGACCAGTATTGGTATTGCGAGGGGTTGATTAACGCGGGAACGGCCAGCGAGAAGAAGATCCTCTTTATCAAGTTCTCGAATGCGAATCTGGTGTGGCTGAAGAGTCCGTATAACGTCTTCAATATTACCGCCAACACGGAGATCAATGGGGCGGCCGCCAATACCTACACGGCGCTCAATGGCGACGTGCTGACGGACCCCGCCCTGTTTCCCGATTTGGACGCCTATGAACTTGCGTTGGCTCACGTTCACGAGACAGAGGAATGGACCTGCATGTACGAGGCAACATACCAGTACGACGTTGTGAGCGTGGATCGGGTGGTTTTTTCGTACATGGTGGGCAGAAGCGGGGTCAAGCGCGAGGTGGAGATGATTCAACTCGCGGTGGGCGTGGTGCTTTCAGGCCAGGAGTGGAACGAGTATTGGGTACAGGGGGCGGATGGGAATCCGTTCACCGAGGAGACCGTGGATCGAAAGCACTTGACGTTCTATTTCCCTTACAATGTGGTGGGCGGGGACATTGCGATTTACGCCACTGTGGACTCCCCGAATACGAACGATGAATCGAAGGTCTATGTTCACAAGCCTTCGTGGCCGTGTAACTCCATTACGGATGACGAATGGGCTACGCCTTTGCGCGACGGCATTCCATTCAGCAGTTCCGATCTTGAGACGTATCGCGGCGGCGGATGGGGCAAGCGCGGGGATCGGATTTTCATCCGGGATGAAAACGGGTATCTTGCTTCGCAGCCCGAAGGCAGCTTGAAGGGAACCACCATCGAGATACGGGGGGACGGCACAGCTTACCCAGAGAAGCCGCAGATTTACATGGGTGTGGCCGGGTCAGAGGTACAGATTGATCCCGCCGATCTCGTGTGCATGGGCGCTCATGGTTTCGTGTACGGCAAGACGGCTCTCACGGCGGGGCAGCAAATGACGCTTTTCTCGCGCCATGCGGATCGCAACGGGATGATCCGGGCGGCGGAGTTGGAGAGCATCAGGGCGGCGATTGCGGGCCTGATGGGGGAAGGCGCGTGACATGGCACTATGGTTCACACCGCCTTGCGGAGGTTACGGGCAACCGGTGCATAGCCGCATATCCACTTTACGGACCGTCCATGCGGCTGTGGAATTTGAGGATTGGTTTGAGTACACGGGGAACTGGGCCGATACCTATGAATACGGTCTGTACGACTCGGACGACCCGGAATTCGAGCCGAATACATGGGGCTGTCATGTTCCGAATGACGCGGCGGATCACACGTCGCTGACCACTGTGGTTTACAGGATGGTTGCGGCTCGCAGTTCGGAACTTGATCGCATTGACGCCGCGTTCAACGACGCGGTTGTCACCGCCAAGATGCTACTCACCTTGATCGGGGCAACCGTTACGAGGAGAGTGGATGAGACTCAGGAGTATGAGTTCGAGGGGTCCGTTGGCCCCCTTGATTACTATGCGGGGCAGGAAAACGTTGAAGGAGAAGAGGCTGCCGGTCAGTTTTGGTCGAAGACCACGGAATCCACCACTACGACGGGATTGCAGGTGGGGATTTTCGGCATAATCGAACGCGAAGGGGAAGGGATTGTCGCGGACTTTCTCGGTGGCGGCGGCGGTCTTGTCGGGGTTGATCCCAATAACACAGACGCGCAGGTGGTGGATTGCGCGGAATTCGTGTCGGCGTATCTGGCGAATCGGGCAAACTATATCGGCTTCTTCTTGTGTTTCATCCCGGAAGAAGTGGATTTCAATGAGGTTCTTGGGCCTTCCGAGGACCTGTCCGCAATGTTGAAAGCGGTCGAGGCAGCCAGCCACAAGTCAACCTTCGAGAGCGCTATCGGATGGTATCGTGTTCCTGGTTCTCCGTCACTTCCGGTTTTCATTGGAACTGACGAATATGTGGAGGTGAAGTGGCTTGGGGCGGATTCCACCAAGGGCGTCGTGAATTTCGATCCGGCGGCGGTGACGATGCAAACGGATTCGGGGTTGTCGTATCAGACGGTGCCGGGATAGGAGGCGCGAAATGCTGGAGCTCACATTGTTTTGCTTGAGAGATGCGGCGGCAGTTTCGAGTTTGCTGATCCGGTATTCTTGGAACGATATCATTCCCAAGAGAAACAGGATGGTGAGAATCAGAGTGATGTGCGGGATGCCTTTCATGGTTTTTCTCCCTTCCTTCATTCTGTCCTCAGCATAGCATGGGAAGGGATGCTTGTCAAGGGATAGGAGGCGCGAAATGCTGGAGCTCACATTGGAACACTACGAGGACCGGTACGCCGCCATGCACGAGATTCCGGAGTGGCGGCAACGAATCTCGATTGCGGAATGTGCGGTCTTGAATAACGAACGCCTGTACAGGCGCGTGGCAATGGACGCCGGGGTGCCCTGGGAATTCATCGGACTGCTTCATCTCATGGAGGCCGGCTGCAACACAAAGCGTCAGATTCTCAACGGCCAGCACTTTGACGCCGTGACGACCATTGTTCCCGTTGGGCGCGGCCCGTGGGACACGTGGGAGGATTCTGCGCTTGAGGCTCTGGCGAAACTGCGGGGGATGCCCGGGACGCCAGGGATGATCGCAATGGAACTGGAACGCTGGAACGGATTGGGTTATGCAAAACGGGAGATGAATTCCCCGTATCTATGGAGCGGGAGCAATCTGGGGGTGGGCGTTGGGAAATTCGTGGGGGACGGCAAGTACGATCCGCGCGCTGTGTCGGAACAGGTGGGCGGAATGGTTGTTTTGCGGCGGTTGAGGTTCAGGAATTTGGGTTGAGGAGGCGTGTCATGCCAGACAAGGCGGGGAATATCATACAGCGAAGCGGCTCCATCCTGGCGGGGCTTTTGACGATGGCGGCGGGTGCGGCGATGGCGTATTGGGGGCCGACTGTCCCGCTGAAGATCGCCGGGGCGGAGCGGGCGTTGCGGGGGCTGGAAGCGATTCAGACGACTTTGCGGAACCGGAAGGCAAAGGTGGACCGGCGGAAGATGGTGAAGCAGGCGCCGGGGGTCAACAAGCGGAAGCGGAGGGCACGGTTATGATTCAGGATATTCCCAAGATGCTCACACGGGATGAGGCGTTGGCGATTCCCGATGAGATGTGTCCCCTGCTGGTTCTAACGGATCGGCGCGGGTTCATTCCGTGGGCGATTGAGCGCTTGACTGGCAAGGGGCGCGAGACGGGGCACTACAACCACGCGGGAGCGCTGTACCGCCAGGGAGTGGTTGCGGAGCAATGCTGGCGATTCCAACGAACGCCACTCAAGAACTATTTGGACGGGAAGTATCGGGTCAAGTTCTGGTGTTGGAATCCGGGCTGGACGGATGCTGACAGAACAGCAATGGACATTGAGTTGCAGACGCTTCTCAGGATGCGCGGGAAATACGACTGGCCGGGGATTTTGGGTCAGTTGTGGGCGGCGGTGTTTCGGACGCCGGGGTTGCGAGAAATGAACTGCGAGCGGCGGAACTACTGTTCTGAGGCGATGGTTCAGGTGTTTCGGCTGGCAGACAAGTTTCTGTTTTGCGATAATCACGCATCCCCGGCAGATTTGGACCGGGCGTGCAAGGCACATCCGAAAATGAGGGCGATGGTTTTCGATCCAAGACTCTGAGGGGGTTTGGGAAAATGGCTTACGGAACACGGCGGGCGGCGTTGCAGAGGCGGACGACTTTCGGCGGGGGATACGGCGGGGGCGGCGTCTCGCCATTCTCGTTGCCTTATCCACCGGGCGGTGGGCAGGGACAGGCCCTGCAACTCAATACAAGCGACATCGCAAGGGCGGGGACGGCTGCGAAACTGGAACTGTATAAGATCAATTCAGATTGGCAGCACCGGTCTTTGGAAGGCCAGCGTCAATTCATCATGGACCAGGCGCGGAACCGGATCGAGCAACAGAAGATCAACCAAGATGAGGAGTTCCGTTGGCGGAAACTCGACGCGGACAAGACGGACGCGGCGGCGCGCTTGGCGCAGCAGGAGTTCTCGAATACGATGGCCCTGGGTCATTTTGGTCTAAGTCAAGGGACTGCCGCCGCCGCCGCGGAAGTGAGAGAGAAGAATAAGGCCGTCAAGCGTTGGACGGAAATAGGGAAACTGATGGAGGGCGGGTTGTTGGAAGCGGACGCCACAAAGACAGTGGATGAACAAATGCCTGAACTGAAACCCAGTGCGCCGAGCGGGAGCGGGGGGCAACTTCCGGCTCCGCCGACAGTGCAAGCGACACCAGAGGGTTACAGGCCGACGCCGCAAACTGGTGGAACTCAGCTCCCTGCCCCGCCACAGCAAGTCCCGCCGCAGGCGGGGCCGACTCTTAGCGGATGGGCCGATCCGAATACACCCGAAGGTGTTCAGTCGGCGTCTATGGCGGGAACATTGAATGCCCGGGCGACTGGGATACAGGGAATGCAGGCAGTTGGCGCGGGGCCTCAAGCGGCGGAACAGGCGGCGATGAAGCAGGAAGCGGCGCTACAGGGGAAAGGTCCGGCCCTGGGCCCGTATGAAAGAACAGTGGCGGCGCAGGCGGAAGCGGCAATAGCGGCAAATGCGCCGATTCCAGGCCCAGCGCCTCAGCCTCCGCCCCGGCGAAAGGGTTGGAAAGAAGAACTTCCAGACGACGAGACAAGAGGTTTGGAGGGGATACAGGAGACCGTAAGCGCACCCGTGGCGTGGTTGCTGGACAAGTTGGATTGGCGAGGACCGCGTTCTGCATCGGGCGCAAAAGGCGCACCCGCACCGGGTGGCACAGAGGCTAAGCCGAATCCACTTGCTCCGCCTACCGCAGCTCCCCAGGCGACTCCGGGCACACTGCCTCCGTCGCCACAAGAAACCCCCACGCCCCGGGAAAGGGCCGCGCAGTCTAAAAGAGAGAAAGGCAATCTTCCGAAACAAGACGCGGCATTGGCAAAGGACCTTGAAAGATTCAAGAAGGGACTCCTCGGATTCCCAGAGAAAGGGGATGAAGGGTACGAGCAGTATATGAAGGCCAAGAAACGGTATGATGCCGTTCATTCAAAATACATGAAGTCCATTGATTTGCCCGAAGAGCCAGCCGAGGATGCTGCGACCACGCAAACATTGACGGCTCCGCCGGAGGCGAAACAACAGGCGGCGTTCCAGGCTTTGCGGAAGGACCCGAATCTCAGTCAGTATTCCGATGCTCAGTTGTGGGGCGCAATAAGGGGACAGTGATGGCACTTACCACCGAACCGATGCTTGAAGACCCGCAGATGATTGAGGATGCGCGGCGGCGACTGATGGAAATGAAACCCGACGGCGGGAACCCGCCGGATGAATTGACACCTGTTTTGGAGCAGGCGCGGGCGAGACTGCAGACCATGAAGCCGGAATTGAGTGGCCCTGCTCCGGCGCAGGCGAATCTCGGCCCGTACTCGCCCGAAGAAATGGCGTCCTGGGATGCGAACCGAGCCGCCCTTGCTGGGCCGCCGAGTCCCCGCAAGGCGGAACTCGAAGCGTTGCAGGCATTCCCCTACAAGCCAGAAGATTTCGCGCTGTGGGAAGCGCGGCGGAAGGCGTTGCAAGCCGCGCCGCCACAGGCCCCCCGGCCTGTCACACAAACCTCCGAGCCGATGGACCTCACCTTGCCCAATGCGCCATCGCCCGAAACCATGCGAAAAGCAGAAGAGGCGGTGGAGGCCACTACAGTCGCGGGCGGTACTGGAACCGGCCCTGTTCCATTGAACTGGTCTAAGAAGATTGTGCATCGAGGGGTAGGGGTTTTCACAGAATCAACACAGAAGATGGCGAATACTCTGCGAAAACCGGGTGAAGTGGGGGTTTGGGAAGATGCTGAAAAACGGTGGGCGAATCTGCCCGAAGTAGAACGCGCTAAGCGTATGGCCTGGCTCAAGTCGCAAACGAAGGGTAATGGCAAACAGGCTTTTCGTCCAGCGGCTCCAGGAGAATTTCCTGAACCTGAACCGCCTATGAGTACGGGGAGTTTTTGGGGTGATATTGCTGGCAATGTTTTGGGATTCACTATTGACCCGGCAGGGTTGCCTTTGCTTATGGCAACGGGGCCACTGTTTGCTCCGACTGAGGGTGCAAGTTTTCTGGCGAGGCTGGCCGCTTCCTCTGCGCATCTTGGGGTTGCTGGCGGCGCGGCAACGGCGCTCAAAGGTGGTTCGGCGGGAGAGATTGCCAAGTCAACCGCTTGGGGTGCGGCTGCTGGAATAGCGTTTAGGGCTGGAGGCGTCGGAAAACTGGTTACGTCTCTTGGCAAGTCGTCCGAAGTGGGTTTTGCGCGGGATATGCTCTCGGCTGCGGCTGGTCTTTACGCGGTGACGGCGGCGCAGAATAAGGTGAATGGAGGCCCACTCTTTGATCGCAATGTGCTTTCGGGTACAATCGAGATGCTGTTATTCAAGCTGTACGAAAAGTTGGGTGAAAATCCGAAGTACAAGGCGCAATGGAAAGACGTGTCCGAAGAACGACGGGCGGAGTTGATTCGGCTGTTGGCTGCCAAAATCGCTGAGGACGAGAACCGAAGTAGCAACATCAATGCAGGTCTGACTGGCGCGGAAGTAGCAGCGCGGGACAGAGAGGCAGCGGAAGGGGAGTTTGCGCCAGGGTCTGCCGGTCCGCCTCCCCCGCCGCCCCCGCCACCTGCTGGCCCGAAGCCTAAACCCGCCCCCGGCACTCCGCTGGACATCATTGAGGGAAAGCCGTTGGAGGAACCGCCGCCCCCGCCGCCCGCCGCCCCGCAAGTCGCGCCCGTGGCACAGCGGCCCCCGGAGCCACAACCGTCCGCAGAAGCCGCGCCGAAGCCCGTAGAGTTGCCTGTTGCCTCGCCCGCCCCGGTTGCCGGGCCGGAGACCGCAAAGATTTCATGGGGAAAACGTCAAGAGACATGGCCGGAACGGGTTAGGGAGATTGCACCGGACGAGTATCTGAAGAGAACTGGGAATGGTCCACTGGATCGTGAAAATATCGAACGCCTGAAAAGCGCCATGCAGAAGGGGGAAGAGATTAAGTCGGTTTCACTCCGTTTAGATGCCGATTCGGGAAAAGTGATCGAACAGGAAGGCAGGCATCGGGCGCAAGCGGCAAAGGAGCTGGGGGTTGAGACGATTCCGGTTTATGTGTCCACTTGGCGAGCGGGGAAACCCGTAGGTACAGATGAGGCCATATCCCCCCCTGCCCCTGAGAAGCCGAAGTTCATGACCTCGAAGATTCGGGCGAAGCAGCGGGGGGGCGCGGCGAAGAGGGAGGCCGAGGCACAGGCTGGCGCTGCCCCGGAAGTTCCCGCCGCGCCGGAGGCCGCCAAGCCTCCCGAAGCCGCGCCAGGCACCCTGACATTAGATCAGATTGAAGCGGAATTTAGGAAACCCGAACCTGGAGAAGCGATTGGACCTGAACCAGTGACACAAGAAAATCTCGATAGGCTCACATACCAGCACATTGACGGCAAACGATCCATAGGAAGCGTGGTGAGAGATACCGTTGCGACAGATCAAGGGAAACATGGCCGACTGCGCGGCATTTTCTTCCTCTTGTCCCGCCGATTGGAAGACATTGATTTTGGAAATATGTCCCGCGCCAAGCGAATCAAGATAGTGCTGGATATTTCAGGCACTACGAAAGCCAAACCTGATCCATCTATTGCGGATCGTGTGATACCCAAAACAAAGCAATGGGGCGTTGAAGATGTGCGTCCTTTCGCAGAGTGGGTAGCGGACAACTACGCACATCCAGAACTTGCGCCGGATTTGGGTGCAATGTCTCAACTGGCAAAGGCATGGGTTGAACAACAAGCCCCCGCCGCGGCTGAGAAGCCCGCCGCCCCGACCGGCGCGAAGGCGGAGCAAGCCCCCGAAATCGCGCCGAAAGCCGCGTTGGGTACTTTCAAGGAGTTCGTGGAATCTCGCGGCCACACTTGGGGTGAAGTCTCCGGCAAGGGCAGCGATCCGGCCCTGTACGAGAAACTGATGGGCGACTATCAGAACGCAAAGACCGCCTCCGCCAGTGCAACGCCTACGGGAAAAGCGAAAGTCCCTACCATCCCATCTGTGCAAAAGACGCAAGGAATTCTCGTGGCTGGAAAGTTCAGAAACCAAGCCGACGCCTTGCAGAAGAGTATAGACCATCTCCGGCGTGAAATGACTCAGAACCCGACACCCAAACGCATGAGGGAATATCGGACACGCCTGCATGAGGCCGACAACTTGGAGCGTGTGCAGAAAGCAATGCGGGCACTGGCAGATGCGCACGAAAACGGAACTATCTCTGAGGGGTTGCGCGACATTCGGAAGAGAGACGACATTCTGAAACTCGTTCAGAAGTACACGAGTTCCAATGCGGGTTACTATGACGTGATCCCCCTTCAGGACTATGCGAATAAGTCAGCACCAGCCGTCGAACTCCAGAACATGATCGAGAAGTGGGGCGATGTTCAGGCCGATGCGGAACGCGCCAAACAGGAGCAAAAACAGAAGGTAGATCAACTTACGGCCGAGGTGCAGTTTCAGAAGATACCGGGGTTCTTCCCGACTCCCGCGCCCGTAGCGGAAAGGATGGCGGAGATACTGGACGCGCAACCTGGTATGACGGTCCTGGACCCCAGCGCGGGGAAGGGTGATCTTCTTGAAGCAGTGCTTCAACAGGAACCCGATGCAAAGGTGAACGCGATTGAGATTGTTCCCAAACTGGCCGATATCTTGAAGGCAAAAGACATCCCTGTTGACAATGCGGACTTTCTGGAACAATCGGGACAATATGACCGTATCGTAATGAATCCCCCGTTCGAGGGCGGGCAAGATATGGACCACGTGCGCCACGCATACGACTTGCTCGAACCCGGCGGGAAGTTGGTTGCTATCATGTCCGAGGGATCGTTTTCGAGGGGTGACAAGAAGGCCGTCGCGTTTCGGGAATGGTTCTACGCCCTTCCCGATGCTACGGAAGAGAAGTTGGAAAACGCTTTCAAAGGCGGGTTTCGTCCAACGGGTGTAGCATCTCGTTTGGTTGTCATAGAAAAACCGTTAGCCTCTGTCGCCCCGACCGGCGCGAAGGCCAAACTGGCGAAGATCAAGGCGGAGAAGGGAAAGGTCGTTGCTGCGCCGCCCGCCGCCAAGGAGAAACCGGCGGAGCCAGCGAAGCAGGGGCCGTCCGCCGCAGAGCGCCTTGTTCAGATGGAAGAGAAAGACAAAGCGGCCAGCGCGGATATGTTTGGTCGAACGGAAGCCCCGGTTGCCCCGCGTGAGGTTGGCGTCCAGGGTGAGATTCCGATTCCCGTCAGTGGTTTGGACTTGGCCGAGGCTGCGCAAAAGGAACACACGAAAGGCCCGATGCCGAAAGAAGAGCCGGGCCAGATGGATATGCTGAAACCCGGATCGAAGCCCATAGATGAGATGTCGCCTGATGAATTCGCCAAGAGCGTTCCAGCAGTGGGGGCTGATTCGGAGGCACTTAGATCCAAGGCGGCGATGAAACTGCGCGTGGCGAACAAGTACCGCGGGAAAGTCTATGTAAGCGAAGGCGGGGACACCCATGCCTCACTGATGACGCAGCACAACATGGACGCGGATGATGTGATTCCGGGCTTCGTGGACGAGAAGGGAAGGTTCCTTTACCAGCATCCCAAAGAAGCGCACAAGATGGAGATTGACCAAGGACTTCGGGAAGGACGAGCCTTTCGGCAAGGAGTTCTGAAATACTACCCTGAGATGGCGGAGAAGTGGGGGATTAGAACCATTGCGGATATTCCGGTTACTCAAGCACCCACCAATAGCCTGAAAGTTGACCCTGGATCGCTACAGTTCAAGGGGAATGTAGATGCTCGTGGCGTTCAAGAAGGAGAAGCGATAGACGGATTGTTCAATCAGGCCGTGGCAAAAGATTTGCTCGTGTGGCAAGACAAAGATGGACAACTCTGGGTGGTCAATGGTCATCATCGTTTCGCTCTGGCGCAAGATAGTGGAACAAAAACACTTGACGTTCGGATCATGCGAGAGGAAGATGGATTCAGCAAAAAGGCCGCTCGGATTATTGGGGCCGAAGCAAACATTCTTGATGGAACCGGCACGGAGTTAGACTATGCTGAATTCTTCCGACTCTCGGACATTACCGAAGAAGAGGCGAAGCGCCGCGGCTTACTGGCAAGGGATAAAGGTAAGCGAGGATTTGCCCTTGGAAAAAAGTCCACTCAGAATCTGTTCGACCAAGTTACCAACGGAGCAATCTCCACCGAAAACGCCGTCGCAATAGTTGAAGTCGCGCCCAACAACGAAGCCCTCCAAAATGCCGCTATCATGTATGCCACCGAACCCGGCAAGCGGCACCCCTCCAAACAAGACCTACGCAATTTTCTCCTTTCGCTTTCCACTGGCGGCGGAACTCATGTTTCCTCGGTCGGCGAAGACCTGACGGGGGATATGTTCGGCAAGAATGATAGTGTAATCAATCTTCACATCCGATTGGCTAAAGAAGCAACCCGTGTTCAGCAGAAACTCGCGGAGAGGATTGCGGCGGTGCAGGGCGCGGCAAAGCGGCCAGAGTTGGCGGGCGAGCAGGGTGTGAAGGTAAAAAACCCAAAGAAAGTCCTGGAAGAAATCCAACGTCTCAAATCCGAGCAACACACGTGGGATCATTGGGAAACGCATCCTGAACTGGCGGCAGAGCTGAGAAAGCGGATCGGGATTTCTGACAACGAACCTCTGCTTTCCATAGGGCGAGACACACGCCCCGGCGGCGGAATGCCCGTCGCCGAAGTCCAGGGTCTCGTGGACGCGCTCGCGGCCAAGGCGGGCCGTTTGCCAGCCAGCCTGACCGTCTATGCCACGCCCGATGACGCCCCGGCAGGCATGAACCCGCGCGCGCGGGGATTCTATGTTCCTGGTCGCAACGATGAACCGGGCCACGTGGGGATCATCGCCAGCAACAACGATAGCCCCGCCGAGGTTCTGGAAACCTACACGCACGAGGTCATCAAGCACTTCGGGCTGCGGGGCGTGTTCCCGAATCCGCTGGCGTTCAATGCCTTCCTGGACACGCTCTACCGGGAGCGCGGCGGCG